>ENA-OQDW01000127-OQDW01000127.1-human-gut-metagenome-genome-assembly--contig:-NODE-127-length-29787-cov-1.754788_pt1 | contig 29787 bp, 41 predicted proteins | sample MGYA00242784_ERZ504613 | MGnify/ENA primary metagenome ERZ504613 (study PRJEB26092, sample SAMD00036330) | human gut metagenome | host: Homo sapiens | study: EMG produced TPA metagenomics assembly of...
TTTTAAAGACATGGATTTGTAAAAATGCAGTGGATTAATTATGAATAAAAAGCAGTGATGTTCCTTGGAGCGGCACGGAATGCCGTTTTTCCTTTTCGGGTATTTTCTGGAAGGAAAGAATGTCCATTAATAAACAATATGGTCATTTGCGAATCCTGTACGGAATGCCCAGCTGTTGTCTGTATCCACCCACTCCGAAAGTTGTCGTTACCTCCTCCACGAGGTATACGCCGTTCTTGGAAGGATTACGGTAGTCGATCAGTTCCACCTGTACGGCAGGAGACAGTCCGAAATCCCCCGAATACTGTCACATTGCCGGTGATTCCGTTCAGATTGTAATTCCGAAAGTATTCCGTCGTCTCTTCTACAAGCCGGTCGGAATTGATTCCGACATGAGGTGACATATATGGTACGATGGTATATGTGGATAAATCCACCTTGGTCCTGGTCTTCGCTCCCGATGCCGTCGTGTTGCCAGTTACCTTGTGCGTTCTTTTTTGAAATCTGCGTGGCATTGACCGTCTGAAACTCCTTGCTGCCCGGCATCTCCGGGTCGTATTCAGGATTCATGCGTACTGTCACCTCAAAGAATTTTTCATCCGTCCCGAGTGCCTTGCCCGTCACCGCCAAAAACTTCGGATCGGTCTTGACCACTTTCAGGTTGCTCTGCGCCACATGCTCGTTGAAGTATATCCTGTACGGTCCTGTCGATTCGTCCTCCGGGAATACCGGCTGAGCCTTGCTGGACGAATAAGGACGCCCGACGGCAATGGACGGCATGGCCCCGTCATCATCGGCATCGTATTTCAAAAAGCAGTAGACCTTGTACTTCGACCATTCGGAAAGGATATCCGCTACCGTGAAGTTGTCCGTGACCTTTACCTTGCCGATATGTATCTCAAACCGCTTCGTATCCGAGTGTATCCTGAAGCCGGTATCTTTCAGGATATTATACTTGCCTTCCAGCACCTCGTTCACCGTCGTCCCTTTCGCCGGGGTCTCGAAATGAGGTGCCTGTTTCAGTTTGAGTTTGTAGGCCATATTCTCACACTGGATTTCCAGCGTGCTGTCCGAATTGTATCCGGTAATGTATCCGTCGAACATATTTTTCAGCACGCCGTTGTAGCCCAGCTTGATATTGATGCGCTGTCCGACCTTGAATGTCGTCTCGTCAACCAGACGCTGCGCGCTGCGTTTCTCGATGATGACACCGTCCTGCATCACCTCCGTCGTTATCCTCGACACGTCCTTGCCCTCCAATGTCACGTTCCCGATAATCGTGGAGCGGCATACCGACCCTTTCGGGAATATCACTTTGGCCGTTCCGATCAGCTTCTTGTAACTCTCGTTGATTTCGAGCGACTGGACTTCCGTAATCTCCACGCCGTTCTGTATCCTCATCGGATTGGATGGGTCGGCATCCCCGATGGTGATGCGACAGCAGAGGATATCCATTGCAGCTATACCCATAAACGTGTCAGTTTAAGCAACGAGGCGGGGTCGATGACCTCCGTACCGAATTTAACATACTTGATCCACTTGTTCGTGTGCTTGATGGCCGTGTCCACCTTTTCCTGTTCCGCCAGTTTCAGTTCCACGGCTTCCGATGGCTCCACGGCGACACAGTTCAGCGAATACGGCTGCACGTTCCGGCAATCCGTAGGCTGTAAGGTATAGCCCTGTATAATCAACCGTGAAATGTTGAACTGGCGCAATACCGTGTTGTCGCAATCGATGACACCCTTGTATTGTACCAGCCTGATAAACTTGGACACTTCCGCCTCGGGATACACGTCCGGGTATTTGGAGGTGATCTTGCCGTTGATGGTAATCTCGAGGTCACCCCCGGATATATATTCCTTGCGGGTATAGTCCCGCCCCTGTGACCCGGGTCAGCAGGATATTGTTCCGGCTGCTGACCTGTACCTGCGGTCCCAGGTCCACGAATGTCACCAGTCCATACCGGCTGTTCGGCAAAACCTTGCACTCGCTGTTGTCATAATACTTCCCCTCCTCTGATATGGACAGTTCCAGAAAATCCGCTACTGTCCGGCCGACGATGGAATCGGTATGGTTTTTCTTCTGCGCCACCGCCTGCTGTTCCCTGATGAGCTGATAGTACTGTCCGGTCTTGTTCGCCAGGCTGGACTGCGACTGTGTCTGAAGATATTTGTCCCGCACCTGCTGTTCCCAGTATTTGAGGTATCGGGGATAGGAACGTAGCAACCCGTAAGCCGTCTGCGAGGCAACCTGTATGGCTGCCCGTTTGAGCAGGTCATGGTGCCTGGAGAAGTAATGTACCTGCCGTCCTGCAATTCGGCAAGCCCCATGCCCAACGCCAGACGCGTGGCGTTGCTGATGTATCCGCCAAGCGAACCGTGGTTGAGTATGCCTCCGCTCAACAAAGTCGAGGCCGCGATTTGTATCAGTCTTCCCATAATCCTTTCATTTTATGCGTTCCAGGAGGCATCGAAGTCATGCACGACATCGATGAGCGCCTGTGCCAGTTGTTCTTTCAGGTTCTGTATCTCTTCCGTCTGCCCCTCCTTCGACTTCATCAGGTCGATGGTCCTGACACTGAGCAGGCTCTCTATGTTCACGATGACCTGTTTAGGTGCCGCCGAGGACAACCGCCCCGTGCCGGAATAGTTGCCGCCGGCCCCTCCGTCATCCAGATGCGTGTTGGTAATCGGGTTGGCAGCAAACGGACGTGTATCGTTGGAATCCGGTTCGTTGCCGTACTGGTCGGGAGTGAAGCCCGCCACGCGGAGGATGTTCTCGGCTGCCTCCGCCGAACCTCCGAAAGTCTGCCGGAGCGATGAAAAGAACTTCACGAGTGTCGTATGTGCCAGCTTGCGATGCGCGATGTTGTCTATACGCTGCGCATCGGTGGCGTTCTGCCCCAGTGCCCGCTGTTTCCATAGCCCGTTTTCGTCCTGCTCGAATCCCCAGGCCCTGAACTGGTCAAAGTCGAACCCTCCCTTACGCATCAGCTCATGCGCATTGGCGGCACTCGATATGGCATTCCGATAAGCGGTGGCGGCACGCACAATCTCCGGAACGGTCTGCGTGTTCATGTACCGGGCATAGTCGTATGTGCGGGCGGCAACCGCTTCCGACCTGTCCCCGATATCATTCACATAGACGGCCTTGCCATCCTGCATACGCCACAAAGACTTGTCGAGATCCTTCTCCTGTTGCCCGAAACGCTCCTTTACCGTCTTGAGGAAAGCGTCCACTTCCAATACCGTACCCATCTTCCCGAACTCGGCGTACGCGGCATCGATACGTGTCTGGCTGTCGCGTTTGGCAAGGGTGACAAGCGCATCCCTTATGTCATCCTGACGGGCTTTGTCCATGTTATACACATGGTCTCGCGATACCATCCCCTCAGATGAAGCGATGGCAAATTCCCCCAAGAACCCGGCCCACCAGTTGGATGTGAAGGCTCCGATTTTATGTCCCGAAGCCTCTTCGATACTTTTGCCGGCAACGACCTCGTCCACGGCACGCTTTGTCTTGACAGCCATGTTATAGGTCTCGCTCAGGGAGGAGTAAAGTGCCTCTATGGACGGATAACGGTACTTGCGGTTCGATTCGATCTCTTCCAGTACGGCATCCTTCGCCTCCTTTATCTTCCAGGTCTTGTAAGCCACCCATCCCAAAGTCCCGACCAATGCGGCTATACCTGCCGTGGCGGCAACCGCGCCTGTACTGATGGCACTCAACGAGGCGGCAGCACCGGTCAGTCCGCTGCCGGTAGCCACCTGTGTGGCAAACAGCGACTGCAGGACTCCTTTGGCTCCGATGACACCGCCCCCGGCCATCAAGGCGCGGTTCATCGCTCCCCGTCCCGCCACGCCTGCGGACTGCATGGCCGACACGATGGCCCGCTTCTGGCAAACGAAACCTTACCGATACCACCCGCCCCCAGCAGCCCCTGCACGGCACTGATTGATGTCGTGGCCGCAGACTGTTTGCCGATAAACCCCATGCGATGCCGATATTCGTCAGGCTCCCGCCACCTTGAACAGCCGGGTCGCGACAACGCCTGTAAAGACAAGCGGGTCTATCCAATGGAAATTGCGGGTCACCCATGCGCCGATATTGCCGATCACGGTGAAGATGTCCAACAAGGCATTCCCGATGGACACCAGGCCACGGGTAAATTCCGGAGCCTTGAACTTTGCCAGAAAAGTGCGGAGCACAGTGCGGATAGAGGGTTCCAACACCTCGTATGCCTGCATGAACCCTTCGGTCAGCTGGGAGGTCACCTGCGCCCACAATCCCTTGGTCGTATTCTGCTTTACCAATGCCAGTTCTGAGGAAACGCCCTGGGACCCCCGGTTATATGAAGTCAGTTCTCGTAGTTTGTCGTAGTTCTTCAGGAACATCATCGCCGCGTTACCGCCAATTTTCCCGAAGATTGCCTGGACATCCGCCATCGACGCGCCCTTCTTGTTCAATTCCTCGAAAATGTCCGCTATAGGACGGAGTTTCTCGACCTGCACCCCCTCGATGTCGCGCATTTCCGTGAACCGGATGCCCAGGCGGTCCAGAACTTCCTGTGCCTCCTTGGTAGGTTTGGCAAAACGTGTGGAAAGAGCACGCAACGAGGTTCCCGCCAGCGTTCCCTTCAGACCCATATTGCCCAAAAGACCGATGGCGGCACTGCTTTCCGTGAAGTCCACGCCCGCCATACGCAGGTAACCGGCAGCCATCTTGTATGACTCCGCCATCTCCACGATATTCACATTCGAGCGGGAAATGGTGGAGGAGATAATGTCCGCCACGCTGTCCATGCTGTCGTTATGGATATCATAACCGGCCATGATGTTCGTGGCCAGGTCGGCGATATACGACACGTCGTTGTCACCGATAAGTGCCAGGTTCGTGATCGGGCGGATGGACTTGTTGATTGTCTCGATATTCATGCCCGCCATCGACAGGTATTTGACGGCACCGGCAATCTCCACGGCTGTGTATTTCGTGTCGATGCCGATTTTACGGACATGACGGGCCATACTGTCAAAACGGGTCTCGAATGTCTTGAGGTCGCTGTCCGCCACACGGAGGATGGAATGTGCCGATTCCATGATGTTGGAATAGTCGATGGCCTTCGTCAGTTCCGAACGGATCAGGCTGTAACCCATATAGGCATTGAGCATCGAAGCGAACGGGAGGTTCCTGAGTGACGGCGCTTTCGAATACTGGATACGTTGATGGCGGCACGGCGTTTACTGCGGTAGAGCGTACCGGCTGCAGTATGTTCCCGCTGCATGAGCCTGACGGACTGCATCGCATTGCGCTGTTCCTGCCGTCTTGCAGCCTGCTCGGCCTTTATACGTTCCGTTTCTGCCTTACGGCGTGCCTGTTCTGCCTGCCGGCGTATTTTCTCCGCAGCACGGGCGGCATTCTTGCACTCCCGTTCTTTAGCCCGCGCTTCATCGGCACGCCGCTTTTCCGCCGCGGCGGTTTCTGCCAGAGCCGCCTTACGGCGCTGGTCTGCGGTAAAGAGCTCCTCCGCGTGGACCAGTTTCTGGCGATGCAGCTGCTGTCCTGCATAAAGCCGTTCCATCAGTTTTTGCCGGGCCTTTTCGGGCATTACGAAGGCCTGCGGAGCATATGGCACCGGAACGGAAGGTGTGAGTCCTTCGGATGGTATGCTCCCTGCATGTTGAAAGAAATGACAGAAGCACTTTTGATACGACCCAATAGGGAAAGTATCTGCTGCAACCTGTTTTCCGCCGTCCCGGTCTTGATTTGCAGTTCCCGGTCACGTTCCATGGAAACCAGGGCGGAGTTGATTTTCCCGATGGCTTTGGTAATGCGTTTCTGCGCGTCTGCCATCGTGCCAACGGACGAGGCGGCATTCTTTTCGATCTCCGCTTTGCGCATCTCGGCAGCCTTTTTCTCGTAAAGGCTTTTGGCGTTGGCTTGATTTTCTTGCTGTCCAAAGCCTGACCGGCATTGATGGTCAGGCTGATGCCTTTGGAAAGCGTGGAAATATCCGTGAGTAACCCCTTGATACGTTCCAGCTTCTCTTCGCTTTTTTTCGTATCGATGGTCAGGCGGTAATCGAAATTACGTTTCTTGCCGTTCTTGGTGCGGAACACGCGGTCTATCTCGTCCATCATATTCTTGATGTTCGTGACGGCCGGAGTCAGGGACGCTTTCGCCTGTACCAGCTTGCCTACCGCCTCACCGAAGGCGATAACCTGCTTGGTGCCCTGAGAGGCATCCACGTTGATGGAGTAGTTGACCTGATAGTTCTGTTCCTGAGCCATGGTAATGGGTACTGCGTTAAAAGAATAGTCTTTCCGCAAGGGCGGAGAATTATGAAACGAAGGCCGCCGCAAACCGGAAGCTTACGGCGGCAGGTCAAGGAGTCCTCTCCGGCAATGACATCGGAACGGGCATACGGCTGATGAGCATCTGCTCGTGCAGCCACAACGCCTCTTCGGAAAGCATCGCGAACTCCTCGTCGGAAATCGTGTCGAGGTTGACGCCGGGAAAGTAGTGGCGGACATAGATCATCCGCTGGCGGATGCGCCTGCTCGTCGGTCACTACCCACCGGCTTATAAGTTTACCAGGACACTCTGGCGGGTGGTGATCAGCTCGGAAAGCTGTCCCATCAGACCGAACAGGAAGAGCGACTCGTCGTCCACGAGTTCCTTATCTCCGTCCACGAAGCAGTCGCGGGCCAACGTGCGCATGGCGATTACCTCGTCCTTTTTGGAAGCGGCCATGAATTTGCTGAACTGCGGAAAGCTCGGTTCGGACATGTAGGCCACATAAATCTCTTTCTCGCCGTTTGCGGTGTCTCCGAAAACGACCATCGGACAAATCTTGCGGAGTTTCTTCTCCTCTTTCAGTTTGAGGGCTTTTTCCTTGATCTTGATCTCCTGTTCCAATGAAAGCATTTTTTCGTCCATATCGAATTTGTTTTGATTCACCGAAAGAGTAGGACAAAGAATCGTGGAAAGGTTGAAGACACGGTTCTTATTCACTTGTAATCCATATGTTATACAAAAAACTTCTTTGCTCCTGATATTCCCAGATCAGTCTTTAAAGGAAATTTCGCTGAATATATTTCATATATTTCTTTGATATATAGTATATATCGTTAATTTTGCATATTCTCAAACATAAATGATTATGTGCAAAATAGATGATTTTATAGATGTGACAAGCCGGTACATCGCTGAATTGCTTGATTTGAGGGCGGACATCAGGCCGGTCGAAAAGGATGTCTTGCATACATTCCCAGCCAATATTACTGCCGGTTATACATTTTGTACGGCTAACTTGTTGGGGCATGACGTAGTTCTTCTGTATAGTGCAGACAGTTCTGCATATACTCCGGGGCAGATGCGGAAACAAAAAGAACTGGTTGAGCGAAAAGCCCAATGCCCGGTAATATTTGTATTGCGTACAGTGGCGGCCTATAATGTACGGCGTCTTGTCAGACATCGTGTAAATTTCATCATACCGCAAAAGCAGATGTTCATACCGGATTTGTTGATAGATTTGAAACCGCATAAAAATAATATCGGGGGAGGTGAAGAAACGCAGATTCCTGCAATTGCCCAATGCATAATCCTTTATCATCTTGAAGTAAAGTCTCTCGAAGGGAAAGGAACTTATGATATTGCAGATCTTTTCAACGTGTCGTATGCCAATGTAAACCGGGCGGTCAGATGGCTGAAAGATAAAGAAGTTATCGCTTTATCCGGCGGCAAGACAAAGAGTATGATATTTCAGTTCAAAAAGCGTGAATTATGGGACAGGATGTTGCCGTTCCTGGCGAACCCCATCGAGCGGATTGTATATACCGATAGTCTGCCTGATGAAGTATTTTGTATTAGTGGAGTAAATGCCTTGTCGGAATATTCAATGCTGAACAAGGAAAAAAATGACACTTATGCCATTGCAAAAGAAGAAGCTCGACGGTTGCAAATCCGGACAGACAAGGAATATGGCGAGACCCGCATAGAGATATGGCGTTACAATCCAATGTTTTTTCTCAAAAAACGGCATTGTAGACAAATTGTCTTTATTTCTGGCCATGAAGGATATGATGATGAACGCATTCAAATAGAATTGGAAACTATGATAAATAATATGATATGGTAAGAGGAATTGATAAATTCAGGGAGTTTTTCACCGGATATGAAGGAAACTATGTCATCATAGGTGGTACTGCCTGTGAAATGCATGAAGAAATATATGCACAAACTCCAAGGGCGACCAAGGACATAGACATTATACTGATTGTGGAGGCGCTGTCTTCGGATTTTGCTGCAAAATTCTGGGAGTTTGTAAAAACCGCAGGGTACAGACAAAGGAATAAGGGAACCGGGAACGGGGAATGCAGGCATGAATATTACAGGTTCAAGGAACCGGGAAATCCGGATTTCCCGTATCAGATAGAACTCTTTTCACGAAATATCGGGGTTGTCAAATTCCCGGACGATGCCCACATTACCCCCATTCCGGTTGATGATGACCTGTCAAGTCTGTCAGCCATTTTGATGGATGATGACTATTATAATTATACCATTGAACACAGCACGTTGGAGGAGGGCGTACATATTGCGAACATTGAAAGTCTTATCTGTCTGAAATGCAGGGCCTATTTAGAAATGACCGAGCGGAAAAGCAATGGAGAACAAGTGGACAGCAAACATATCGTCAAGCACAAGAAAGATGTATTCCGGCTGGTTGCCATGCTTGCTCCTGCCGACACCTACGAAGTTCCTGATTCGCTTAAACAAGATGTTGACAGGTTTTGCCTGGCTGTCAAAGAAGAAGTGCCAAACTCTGATTTTTTCAAATCGGCAGGACTTAAAAGCATTTCCGGAGAACAGTTATTGGAACAACTTGAAGCCAATTTCATAACACAACAATGAGAATCCAATACGCATCCGACCTGCATCTCGAGTTTCGGGAGAACAGCAGTTTTTTGAAGCACAACCCGCTGGCTGTTGCCGGAGAAGTGCTTGTCCTTGCCGGAGATATAGGATATATCGGAGATGAGAACTACTCCAGACATCCGTTCTGGGACTGGGCTTCCGGAAATTACAGCCGGGTCATCGTGTTCCCGGAAACCACGAGTTTTACAAGATGTTCGACATAGACAAGCTGTATAACGCTGGTCGCTCAAAATCAGGGAAAACATCACCTGCCACTATAATGCCGTTATCCCATTGGGTAACGATATAGAATTGATCGCTACCACACTGTGGTCACATATCCTGTTGCAGGATGCCTATGAAACTGAGGCAGCCATCACAGATTTCCGCAGGATGCGTTACGGCAGCGAACCGCTGGACTGGACAAGGTTCAATGACGAACATTCGCGCTGTTTCCGTTTTCTGGAACAGAGCGTAAAACAAAGTACTGCCAGACATCTCATTGTCGCCACTCATCATGTACCGTCATTCGAACTGATGGCGCCGGAGTTCAAGGGCAGTCCGCTCAATGGGGCATTTACCGTGGAGCTTGGCGGTTTCATTGCAGACAGCCCGATTGAATACTGGATATATGGCCACTCGCACCGCAATATCAATAAGGTCATCGGAAACACCCGGTGCATATGCAACCAGTTGGGCTATGTGTTCAGTAACGAGCATACGTCATTCGATAAGGAAGCGCATATTTCGATTTAAGTCTGCCATACATAAATCCCGTCTGTCAGCCAAGGTCAATATCCGGCAAACAGACGGGTTATTATGTAACAAATTTATGGTTGACTATTGAAGTCGTGGCTTCACCAACTTCCCGTCGATACCGCATGTTTCCAGAACCGCGGTATTTTCTTTGTTGAAGGCGATCAGGCATGACGGCGCTCCGGCCGTACCACCCTGTTCCCCCGTAACATGGTAAAAACTGAGCCGTCCCTTGATAAAGAGTATTGAATCGGCGTTTGGGAATATCAGTTCGTGGAACAGGCGCGTGTCCGTGCGGGCAAAAGTGAGCGCGACGGCATTCCTGTGTTCGACACACCTGCGGATAAACCGGACAATCAGTGCAGTGTCATAGGGAGGATTGCAGAACACACGTCCGAACCAGGGTTGTTGCAGGCCGTCATCCTCAATGGTATAGTGATGTCGCGCCGTATCCCATGGGCGGTTTACGGGCGAACACGGATCCAAATCGAACGGCCCCAGCCTCCGAAGCAGGCAGGGAGGCGTGAGCCATTCGTTCTTTCCGGTAGAAGATTTCCCCTCGAAAGTTACATCCATGACAGCTTAGATTGTATCACCCGAGCCGATTTGGATATCGAACGGGTTGAGATCGAATTCATGGGTGATATTGGTATCATCCTGCTGTGACTCGAGACAATCCTCCGTGAAGATGCAACCTTTGAGCGTTACGGTCGTCGTTGTCCAGTCCTCGCCGGCCATCGGGTTGGCAAAGCTGATAATCAGGTCGAACTCGCCGATTTCGAGCAGCGAGCCGTACACCGAACGCAACAGCTGTTGCGTGGCATAGTCCATCGTGATGCTCGCCGTATAGGTAATGTTCCCGAACCCCCTCGACACCGGCCGTCCTCCCATGCCGTAGTTACTTTCGACCTTGCGCTTCTTCGACCATTTGATGGCCGACACGCCTTCAAGGGTCGTGGAACCTTCATCGATTCCCAGGGCGGTCGATGACAGGGTTATCATCGACCACGAGTATGCTACATTGTTGATTATTGCCATATGCTATGTCTTATTTGCGGTTAATGACAGTCCTTCCTCTACATAAATCTTCACGGCCACGCCCACCGGGACAAGGACATAGGAGATGCGCAGCGTGTCGTCCACCAACACGTTCTGGTTCGGGTCGATAGTGACGGCGTATCCTGAAATTTCCTGCGCCGCCTGCATCTTGGCCAGTATATCCCCGATGAGTGTCTTGAAAGCTGTAATCTTCGACGGGGCGAGGAACCCGGTTGAAGGATTGACCATCAGCGGTGAGTTCACATACGGCAGCAGGGCTGCACGCACGGCACGGCGGCTCTTGTTGATGGTGCGGTTCCGGGCAATGGTACGGAAATCCCCATGTGAGCATGTCTGGTCTTTCGAGATGTAGATCCCGTTCTCGCGGCCGGCATACTTGATGGGAAAAATATACCCCTTATCGTCGAGTTCGTCCAGCAGTGACGGGGAGAGTGACTCGTACCGGTTCAGGCTGAGGAAGTTCTCCTCTGCCTCGTCGAGGTTGATGTCCCCGAACCCCAACTCTATTTCCTGGAAATCGTCCGCGAAGAGATTGAACTGCTTGACCCATGCGATGGATTCGTGCACGTTGGCCTTTGCTATGGCTCCCATAACCGCTCCCAAAAATCCCACGGGCGTATGGTTCCTGTTGCACATCTGCATCGTGGAGATCTTTTCGTGATGCGCCTGGCCGAATATACAGCTGATACGGCTTGATTCACAGATGCATGAAGGTATTTTATTCAGGTCAATCTGACGCCCCTCAGTCGTATCCGCCCCCGTATTGGAAGGATTGGCGGAAAGGATGAGCGAGAGCGGCTGGTTCTGCTCCGCAAGCCCCACGGCCACGTCGTTGAGCCCCTTTACCAGATTGAGGTTGTATTGTTCCGATGCGCCGTTCGCTTTCCACAGCGGCTGTTCCGTCCATATGCCTATCTGGTTGATCATACCCCCGGCAGCACGCTGCATGATTTCCAGCGCATCCCAGTTCGCCGAACAGTCCGCGAACATCACGTAGAGTTTTCCTGAACCGCCCGGATTGCCGGACATGCGGAAAAATTCACGGATATGGTATGCCGGGATGCCGTGCAGGAAATTGACATTCATCTCCTCCTCGTCGGTTGCCTCCACACGTTCGATGATACCGAAGTCGTTCACGGCGGACTTGAACGAGGTGATGTAGCAGACATCGCCAGGCTTGAGCCTGGTCTCATTGGTTTTACCATACCCCTCCGTGAAAAGCGTCGGCTGGAGGGACACGTCGAACAGCAGTCCCGTCACCTTCTCGCCCGACGAGCCGGTATCGTAAGGAATATTGCCGTCCACATCCTTGATAAATACATTACCGAGTGCCATTATGATTTCTTTTTAAGTTCGTTGTAGAAAGGATTCCTGTAGAGTACGGCCTTGCCCCTGATGGCGGCCGCCGTGTCCGGCGCATAGGTTCCTCCGTGCGTGTCGATGTACAGCGACGGATATGCCGGGAACTTTTTCAACAGGGACAGGATGTGAGGCTCTGTCGTCTCCTCCGACCCTGCATTCCCTTTCCCCGCGGTCTTGGCCGGCAGCCTGTCTTCAGTCTCGCCGCCTGTCCCGAGGTTTTCCGATGCCGTTTCCGGAACGGGCACCGCCTGAGCCTCCGGTGCAGGAATATTATTGTTGTCTGTCTGCGGAGTTTCCTCCGTGTTGATTTTCTTTGCCATAACAGTAGAATGAAAATGGGGAACGGGGCCTTGCCTCCGCTCCCCGGGTGGATATTGAGAATGAAGAAAGGTGTGTTATTCGCTCTTCTTGTAGGCGGTATGGACCACGATCTCCGCCGGGCGGACGATGTTCACGTCCATTTTCATGCGCATCTGGAAAAAGAACAGCTCGGAGTTGGCCTGCAGACGGTCGATTTTCAGGATGTCCGTGTCGTTCGCGTAATCCACCCCCATCCACAGGTTGGAGTCCATGCCGGTGGAGAACTCGCCGAGCACCATCGTGTGTTCGGGGATTCCCACGACCGGGACGATGCGCTTGCCCTTGAAGCGATAGCGGTTGACCTCGGTATTCTCGGAATACTTGACCTGCTTGTCCGAGATATATTGGTCATACGCGTCCCAGGCGTCCCCATCCGACCACAAAGGTCAGAGATGTCTTCTTTCGGATCTGCTTCGGACATTTCCTCCACATCGCATAGAGCGCCGCCTCCACCGCGGCCCCGTCCGTCAGCTCGGTCGTTCCCGAAATGATGCACTGCCTCCGGCAACCACCTCGCATCGGAGGAGTTCACATTGTCGAGGATCCGTTTGATGACCCCGTCAAAATATTTCTCCTTGTTGGCTCCGATTTTCGTGCAGCCTTCCGGTGCGGTAATCTTGGCCACCGTCTCTCCTCCGCGGGCGGAAGTCCAGATGGCGTTTCCGATATACTCGTTTTTCTTGTCCATAAGGAGACGGAGCATCGTCGCCTGGATTTTCGGGTCGAGCTCGCGGAACACGAGATTGCCTTCCGGCTGCGCGAAACGCCAGTACTTCTCGTAGTCCCTCGGGTTAAACTCGAGATAGACCATAAAATCGGAACGGCTCAAGATGCGTTCGGTGAACTGGTACTCGTTCGTGCCGTCATCGCCCTTGGCTCCGTGGATGGGTTGTGGGGTCGGCACGTTGTCCTGGATAATGTTGCCCAGCTTGATGGCAGGAAGCGTATAGCGGTGCTGGATGCCCGTCTTGATATGAATCAGTCCCTCGCGGACCGTATCATTGCCCTGCACGGTATAGGTCAGCAAGTCCTCAAGTACTTCGCCGCTATACCCGTTTTGAAGAAAGTTTACTGTATCAGCCATTGTCGTTTTAAGTTTTCCGTTGAAGAATGAAACTCGGCCGACTGGCGGATACCTGCTGTTTCCGCGCGAGACACTGCGGTCTCCGGCATGTCAGTTAAAATCGGGCGGACGCCCGCGGATAGTCTGTCAGAGCTTTCGGAACTTGAAATCCGCACCGACCACTTCCGCCACCTTCTCCGGCCATCAGCTGTTCGGCGGTCTTTGTCGCTTCCGCCGTGGCCTGGATGTTGGCAGGGTCATCGGCGATTTCCTTCGAGATTTTCTCCCGCGCGGGAATGGAAGCCAGCGTGCTTTCCGCAACTCGAAGTTGGAACCGGCCATCTCCACCCACTGCGTTTTCGCCTCACGGTCAATCTTGCCTTCTGCAATGGCATTCTCCACCAATGTCTCGATACGGGAAGCCTGCTCGTCCTTCTCTTTCTGCTCGTAGGCGGAAAGGCGTGCCGTCGCTGCGGCCAGGTCTGTCTGCAAGTTCCGGATGGAGGCGTCTTTTCCGGCGATGACGGTCTGCGCGTCGCTCAGTGATTTCTGTATTTCTCTGTATTTGGGTTCCATCGCGGCCAGTTCAGAGATACGTGCCATCACGTCCTTGACCTCACCGTCCTTCATGCCCAGCGAGGCTGCAATCGCCCCGTACTCAAAGCCTTGTGTCTTGTTTTCGTTTGCCATATCGTTTTCCGTTTCTGTAAGAGTAGGTTCAATGCCTTTGAAAGGTTTATTTCCCGCGCTGACACGGCTCATCAGTTCCTGGATGGCGGCCGTATCGGTCAATCCTTCTATCTCGTCATGCACTTTACGGCAAAGCTGCTTCGAGGTATGGATGACATGCTCCGCAGGTATGATGCCGGCCTTGACGGCAGCCTGTGCGTCGAAATAGGTCCCGTCCTTTCCTGCCTGTCCGTCCATGATGGCCCGCACATGCTCCGCTTTCAGGCCGAACCGTTTCCGGTAAATCGTCTCGATCTGTTTGGTAAAAGCCGTTACCATGTCCGACGGTTCCCCTCCGTCATCGTCCGGCAACATCGGGTTATGAATCATCAGTATGGCATAATCACGCATGAGAGAACGCTTGCCCGCCGCCCAGATGATGGAGCCATCGATGCCGCGACCCCTTCGATGATACATTCCGTATCCACCGTGGCATTGGCGATGGTGGAATAGGTGGACATGCCGTAAAGGACACTGCCGCCCTCCGAGTTGATCAACACGCGGATACAGGAGGGACGGATGATATTTTCCAAAAAGTCGAACTCGTCATTGAAAACGTGAGGTCGTCTCTTCCGTCACGCGACCGAAGAAACGGATAACAGCCGGCTGGCCTGCCTTCGCCTCTCCGACGACATATTGAAGTGTGTTCATATCCATATGCAAGGGTTATTTGAACAAGAGTAGGCGGTGGAAAAAGAAAAGGTTTTGCACTGCTATTTATGGAAGTGGAAATATGAGAATCCATCCATTTATGGAAATGCGATTATCTTTACAGTATAATAGATTGTTCAAATTACAGACCGGTTGCAACTATTTGTATCAAGACCGGCATGCTGAACATTCTAAATTCAGCAAGTACAGAAAATGTATCATGAGTCTTGTATTATCTGCTGATTCATGTCTGTTTATACGCAGTGCGGATAAATCTCCTGCATGGATTTCAATTTTCCGATCCGGTATCCGAAAAACCAGATACTTCGTCATGTTCCGGACGCGGATGGAAGCCGTGTCCGCCGCTGTCATGTTGCGGCGCATCGCTGTGTTGGGTGAACGGGGGCATGACCACATACCTTTTTACCCAGTCCCTGTATTTCCACGCGGAAGATTCCCTGAACCATACCTCGTAGTCTATCCAGTACGCCTGCAACATATTGGTTGAAAGCGGCATGTCGAAATAGGTCAGGTTGCACCGCTCGCTCAGCGCCGGCTCATGGTTCTTGGCATCCTGTATGGCTACATTGAGCCGCTGGAAGACCAGAAACGCCTCGCATTCCTTGTCTTCGTCCGCATTGTTGAGCGTATTCAAGATAAACCGCACGCGCATGGTGGCGCGTCCCTCACCGATACGCTGTTGCTGTACCAGGTACCTCACGTTGATAAAGTGGATGAACACGGCAGGGAACACAGTCTCATACTCCGTGTTATCGTCACGGACAATGCGGGCGAACTGGCCGTTGTCGATAGCGACGGTTTTGAACAGGGGCGGCGACAACGGGTCGTCCGGATTCTCCCGCAGGTCAGGACAGCCCGCTTAACGGCCCGGTATATCTCCACGAAAGGGTTCGCGGAAACTTCTTCAGGCAGGCTCTCCGCCGGTGCCGACGGTTGTGCGGGCTGTGGGTGCTGGGTGTTTGTCTTTTATCATAACGGCTGGTGTGGAAATCCTTTAAAAATCATATCTATGAAATGGGCGGCGATATAGTCGTCCGTCTTCGGTGAGAATCCGATGAACTGCCGGTGTACGGGACGGCGCGTGGAATACTGGTTTACCGTGTACAGCCCGAACTTCGGATCGGTATTGTGTATGGCGGCATAATGCCCGTAACGCTCCTTGCTGCGTCCCCGCTTGCCCTTGACTGGAAAGCTCTTTTCCGTAGTCCACATGCAATACCTGGCGCCTTTCCGGAAGATGCGCGTACGGTCCGAACGCCGTCCCACTATGTCTGTCCGGCCGGCTTCCGACTGTATGCTCCGGGCCAGAGTCCCCGTATCGTTCATGAGAGGATGGGTGAACCTCTTTCCCCATTTGGAGGTACGAGGCGCCCATTTGCTACCGTTGAATCCCCCCGAAGCGAATGAGGACACGAACTGCTGCCTGGTATAGTCACCGGCAGCAGTTGCGAAGTCGAATACGTTGAACTCCAGCCGGCTGGCCATGACGCGCGTACTGGTCCTGCTTACCAGTGGCTGCAAAACTCATCAAGCGTTATCTTGGGCATAGGCGAACTTTCCTTTAATGCGTTTCACAATATCATTCATGTAACCCGGAAGCGGGACGGAGAAATAGCGGTGCGCATCGGAAAAGATACGCCCGCCGGTTGCCAGGCTCTCCCGGAAGACCGGATCCACCTTTTCCAGATAGTCTCCCTTATCCGGCAAAGCCGCCCGGACAGCGGCGAACCCCTCCGCGACCAGAAAGCAGCGGCATCCCCATTCGATCGGCGGTATCAGCTCCGGAGGAAACTCGGATTTGCGGAAGGAAATCCCTTCCAATGAAAGATGCCAGGCACGTACCCGTTCATCGCCTTGTGTCATGTAGGTAAGCACGGTATCCATATCCACCGCCATCCACCATGCGGCCATCGAGGCCGCGAAGAATACCTGGTTGTTCTCTTCCTCCGCATGGACGAGGTTATACCTGCGGCATATCTTTTCGTATGCTTCCATGTCCTGTTCATCCGCTGTCTCGGGCAGTTCCCCGAGCATGGCATACTCCTCTGCCGCGGCAAAATCCACCAGGTTGTCTATAGCTGCAATCAGGATGTCACGCTGCTGCCGTTCCCTCTCTGTTGTAAAGGAGTTGTGATTTTTCAGTATCTCCAATGCCCGGTCCATATCGATTCGCAGACCTGTCAGCGCACGGTCTATGAGGAAAGAGGCACGCAGGTGATGATGTCCTCTATAATGTCGAGACGTTCCGCGCTGTTCTCCCAATAGAGGATCAGCCTGCGGAATGCATCGAAAATGACACGATACTCCTTTTCCGTATCGGATTCCGTGGTTGCAGATGCCCTGACAGCCCTGAAACGGAGCGTTGTCCGGGAGCGGAAGACGGGCTTCTATTCCGCTCCCCGCAGAAAATTTCCGACCTTCGCCCCCCGGGGGCGTCCGTAACGCCGGAAATACTCCTCGTCCGACATGATGCCCCGGTCGTTGTGGCTGAGACCGGATGAGCCGCCTTCGGCTCCGAAACCTAATCCCGGGATAACATTGAGCTGCCGGCCCACATTGATACCGAACTCTTTCTCGATCTCATCGGCCGCCACTTCATATTTGTCCGTGATCAGCGAATAGAGCTTGATGCGGTCCTCGTTGCTCATCTCTATCCGGTTCGAATACCGGAACTCCAATCCTCCGGGGATATACCCGATAGCCACCAGGCGGGGGATTATCTCCTCGTTCATGACGTTTTCGATATACCGACGGTAGACTTCGATACGGTCGCGGAAAATGTCCTGGTGTGCTTTCGTGGAACCCACGTACGACTGCATCCCTCCGGCCATCGACTCGGAGCCGAGCACGAGGTTGGCAACTTCCTTGTTCACAAACTCGATAAGCCCGGTATATATCTTTTCCGAGTTGGACATGGTGAATGTCTTGATATCGACCTCGTCCTCAATGCCGGTAACCACCACCTTGTTCTGTGCCGCGTTGGCTATCTCGTTAGCCAGCCTCTTGCGGTCGGCGTTGCTCTCGCTGACCGTCTTTCCGTGGATAATCGGCTGTCCGTAAGTATGGGAAAAGTTCACATAGTTGGCCACCGTGAATTTCTTGGCCAGTATCAAAGGGGTCGTGGCGGAAAAAAGTCCCAAGTCGCCGGAGTTTACCAGTACATAACAACGGTAATATGCCGGGTCATGTAAATCCCAATGCGGCTCCCACAGTCCCTGCCGCTTCAGTACCGTTTTCTGGTCCGGCAACACATTACGCCGTTCGATGATGTTGACTTCCGCCAGCCTGCCCGTTCTGGGGTCAGTATGCGGCATGATTTCAAGCAGGGTGTACCCGTAGAGCTTGGATTCCACTATGCCCTTGATTATCTTGTCGAACTGCGAACCCTGTATCTTCAGGGAGTTCGCCACGTCCTTGATGTATTTTCCCTTTTCGTTTACACGGGCAAGCATATAGCGGTCGCGAGAATCTGGCTTTCCAGTGTCTCGACAACGGAACGTATATGAGCGTCCTGTTGCAGGCAGGCTTCATACAGGTCAATGAGCCGGGCGCGGTCATCGAGAATATATCCCGAGCCGGTATCCTGACGGCATGAACGGTAGCGTTGTTGCGCTCGATTTCGCGGACATACTCCTGAATTGTCTTTTTGGAGGTCTTAAAAATACTCTCCAAGAGTTCCCCGTTAAATGATTTGTCCGATGTAGCCATAATTTTTTTGTTTCTTGTTCAAAGAGTAGAGACAATCCTCAAGAGAGGTTTTTACGGCTAAAAGAATATATGGAGAACGGGACTCTTAATGCTTGATTTACAAACCGAAATATACAACTTAAATATATAGATATTTCGGTTTTATTTATGTTGTAAATATCTTATTATCAGTGATTAACAATTTATTAAAAGTGTAATTTATGTATATATTTATAGTGTATTTCATATTAAAAAGATATATCTTTGCACCACGTTAGATACAAATCCAAGAACAATGAAAAAGAGAACATGAAAGAAGAAAAGATTCCCTGCCGGATAATCCGGTACAGGGAGTTCCCCGATCTGCTTTTCGGAACGTTACGGGAAGACGGACCGGTCTATTTCGACGCGACACGCTTCATCCAGGCCAAAGGAGATGCACGCCGGCATAATGTCCGTGATTTCCGTGTCGCTTTCCATCACTGGGCAACGGCGTTGGCAGACGCTACGGAATAGACAGGGAAAAGATGATCATCCGTGACGAGGCGTCGGGACACCTGTTAATTGATGAATGTCTGGCTCTATTATTTGTCGTTTACATCGATCCCGCGTTCGGTGTCTACCTTCTGGAGCGCGTGGACGAACTGCTGTCCGGTGGATTTACGGTTTCAGACACTTGGCTGGTACAGGCTGCCGGTCTTAGATTTACAAAGGAGGAATTAACGCAAATTTTAGAACAACATGAGACGCAGCACATTTAAACGACCCAAGATGGTGCTCATCTTCAACGGGGCACAGGTTCTTGTAGCGGTCACGCGCTCGCTGCACAGCGCGGCGGAATTGACAAAAGGCAACTTGCAGGCTATCTCATTCTGTTGCACGGGCAAGTATGTATGCAGCGGCGGACTCTATTTCAGGCATCTGCATCCGGATGTGGAAATCGAGCTGGCCGACCTCGGCACACTGATGCTGAAAGATTATGACGCCCTTTGCGGCGAGAAACGCACGTACTATCCGGTGCGCAAGATGGCACATAAGAGAGCCTTGCTTGAAAACAAACGTAAGTCTGATAACCAAAAGAAAGGAGGAAATACCTATGAGGGAAAATAGGAATGTTCCGTTCCGGGACTGGAACATAAGGGTTTCCCGGAACCATAACGGCCAGCTCCATATCTGCGCCGTGGATATATGCGATATACTCAAGCGGGACGAACTGCTTGAAAACGGCGCCATCGCCCGTGTTTGCCCGACGGCATTGAAAATCAGTTTCCGGAAAAACGGCAGGGAACAGTGGGGTTTCCGTCCCATCGATATGCGCCGGCTTTTACAACTGGTACGCAAGGAGACTATTATACCCCGTGACCTGCTTGATGAATTGGAAGTGTGGGGCAACAAGCTTCTGGAACTGGAAGCCGGGGAGCTGCACGCCGTCCCGCAGGACGACATCGTCATGCACTTCGAGGAAGGGTTCCCCGTCACGTTCCGGCGTGTCGGCGACAAGCTGATGGTCAACGCCACGCAGATCACGATGCACTTCGGGAAAATCCCGTCTGAATGGCTACGCATCGCTTCCACGGATATGCTCCGCAGGGAAATGGCCGGCAACGGACATACCGGGAAATACGAGTCGCAAGTCTTCACTACACGGGGGCGGGGGCACGGTGCGACCTGGTTGGAATCACCGCTTGTCATACCGTTGGCCAGATGGATCGCCCCTGACCTGTCTTTGGCGGAATGGTTGGGCGAGGCTATCGGCAAACTCTCCGTGAAACGAGGGAAGACAATCGTACGCGAACGCCCCAGGGTGGCGGCACCCGGTCTGCCCTGTATGGATTGTCCCATGCCGCAGGATATGGAATCGGCGACGAGACTGATTCTGGAACTGCGGAAGGTGGTGAGTGAATCCCTGCCGAAAATCGTATTCTACGAGGAGTTTATCGAGAACAGGGACTGGTTCAAGAGCACGCGCATCGCTGACGAACTCGGCATATCGCCGCGACAGTTGCACCAGTTCCTTGCCGAAGAGGGCATCTGCAAGTACGAGAAGCGGCAATGGGTGGTCTTTCCTTCCTGCCGGGCCTGGCAATGCGATGTGCCTTACACGTGGGAGAACAGCCGGGGCAAGGTATATACTTTCGGATCCACCAAACGATGGACACAGGCCGGACGGGAGTGTATCATAGAACTGTGGCGCAAGAGGAACCCTGAATACTGCCCACCGGGTGCATAGCGATGGAAACGGCATTACAGCGGATCATCCGCAAGACAGGAAGACGGCCGGTAGAGTGCCGTTGCCGTCTGTGCAGGCAGCAATGCCGGATACCGTGCCTCGGTACCGCCGGAAGACATCCTCCGGTTGCTGAAAGCCGGATACAGGGAGCGTCTTGCACCCACTCGGTGGGCGGTAGGCCTGCTGTTAGGAAAAATCCCGTATATCGTGCCGATGGTACAGGCGAAACAGGAAGCAGGCGGGTGCACATTCTTTCAGGACGGACTGTGTGAACTGCATGCGGCAGGGCTCAAGCCCACTGAAGGCAGGTTGTCGCACCATACCATCACCATGGAGAACCTGAAGTTCGGAATGTCGCTCTCGTGGAACGTGGCCAAAGAATGGCTGGACGAGCGGAACTTCGACACGATACGGGAGATTGTCCGGATAATGGGAAAATAGATGAGGGACGGTTTCATGAATGAAGTATCAGTATAACCGGTTGATTCCTCCTTTGCCGATTTCATGGAACCGCCTCTTATTAATTCATACCATTTGCAAACAGTTCGTATTAGTCGCGGCTATCCTTTATCAGGAAAACATTTAAACGCGAATGATATGAAACTGAAAAGCAGAATGACCGTCGGGGAGATGTCGGAACACCTGACGGAACATACCGGCAAGTTCGCCAACCGCGTATCCGTGGGGCGTTACGCCAAAAAACTGGGATACGCCGTGTATAAACCGATGATAAACGGCAGGATATGCCAGTTCTATGTCAATCCGTCGATTAAGGATGACGGGGAAGCGGAAACATTACGGACGAACGAACGCGAAAACGGACATGAAAGGGAATGACGACAAAAGGCAACACGTGATACCGTTTATGAAATGCTTCACCGGGCTGGTCGGCGCGTTCACCCCGGAAGAGGTCATCTTCATGCTGTACATGGCAGACCGTACACGCCTGCGTGAAAAAGGTTACGACACCTTGCGCAGCAAGCGGTACTACATGGAGAACATGGAGATGGGTTCGCGGATTTTCGACAAGTGCGTGGAAAAGACAACGCGTATGGGATTGCTTGAACGGGTGCCGGTCAGCGGGATGTACGATTACCTGTGGCACATGGATTCCTACAACCGGCTTGTAGGGATATTGGCGGAACTTGGAAATCCTTTTTCTACCAGGCATTCTGTCATCGGATGTTCGATGTGGAAAAAAGGACCGTGGCATCCGTCTCTGACGAAGAGGTCAGCCAATGGAAAGAGAGACACCGAAAAGTTTGAGCGTATCTGTCCACGGAACGTAAATGAATAAAAACAGACGGCATCGTTGTGATTTGCCGTCTGTTTTTGTGTTTTTGCGACATAAAATCCGATAAAACCGGAAGGAGGTGGTAGCCGGGTACAATATTATCCGGGCAAACGACAGAATATGCTAAATATACTTATTCAGTTCTTCCACAAGAAGATGCACCGTTGTCGAAGATTCCGCCTGTGCCGGCGGTATTCCCTCCATTCGGCGCAATACGGCTTTTGCGTTCGTGATGGCCTGAGCCTGTTTACCGCCCAGCTCCCTGAAAACACGACCGCCTGTACCGGCTTCCTTGTTGTAGGAGAAGCCCAACAAGCCGGATAGCTTTGTTTCATATTGATTTCTGTGCATCGGGCCTTGTACCAGGTTATAGTGCAGCAAGAACCAATACTCGAAAGCCTGGTTGCTGTATGCCACCCTCATGCCACCGGCTTCCGCCATACCGATAGCCCGGTTGAAATCCCGATCGGGAAAGTCATCCTTGTCAAATACCACCCAGCACTGGTCATACTCGCGTCCTTTCTTCCGCTCTTCTTCTTTCATCCGTAAAGCCTTTTGGACAAGACCTACCGTATTGAGTCCCTGCCTACCGCTTTAATATTGGCGGAAGTCAGGCGAAATGCATTGAAATAATCCGGTTCCGTATTTACCCCCTCGCAGATGATCAGGAAGGATTGTTTGACCTCACGGACAAAACTGATACGCCTGAGTGTCCGTGCCGCGCGTGGATCACGCTTGTTCGTCCGTGCTGCCATATTCTTCCTCCCTCAGGTCAAATAACCGTTCAAACTGGCCGATGACAGGGATACCGCCATATTTCCCCATCAGGTACTCCTTTTCGAAAGGTGCACTGTTGCGAACCTTGTATTCCGCCAACGAATAGAGTTCCGAGGCTCCAAACGAATCTTTCTGTGTAAACCAGATCTGATCCCTGCGGAACAGGCTTGCATTAAGCAGGTTGGTGTCATGTGTCGTGAAAATCAACTGTGCATTCCTGGGATTTGTCACTCTGGAATTGAACAGCCCGATGATGCGACTGGTCAACAGAGGGTGCATTTTCGAGTCGAACTCGTCGACAACCAGCCTTTTGCCATGATCCAACGCGTCGATTATAGGATAAGCCAGCGAGAAGTATTTGATCGTACCCTCCGACTCGTTTACGCGGAACGGGAAAGTGACCGTCTTCGTGGCGTTGCCCTCCTCGTCATATTGCTGGTGTGAACTGATGACTGTATTGTCAACCTTGCGTATGTCGTCGATTCCGAAGTCTGCAAACCGGGCAAACTCCACAATACGCCTTTTCATGGACGGATCATCGATCTGGGCTATCGCCATTTCCCAAATCCGCTCGTCGCTGCTGCCAAGAACAATCGTGGTGTTGGCCAACCATCCCATGATTTCCACCGAGACGCTTTCGTTGAACTGTGCTGCCACGGAAAGAAGCAGCGCATTGTCGCGCACCATTTTTTTTGGCGACAACCTCTTTGCCGACCGAAAATTTGGGATGCAGTTCATACTCATCGCCGTCACGCAGGAACAGTTCCACCTCCTTTGCCTTGCGCTTGTTGCCCTTTTGATAAAGCCACTCCCGGTGTACACGTTTTTCATCGACTTCGAACCCATAGCGGTATTGGACCGTTTCGTCGGCAAAGACCGCCTCAAAATAACTGGGCTCCTGTTCCGTCCTCCGGTTGAGACGGAAACTTTCCACCCGTATGCTTTCGCCGGACTGCACGCCTTTGGAGGAATTGATGACAAACCATTTGAAGAAATCGAGTGCTTTGACCAGATTCGATTTCCCGCTGGCATTGGCCCCGTAGATGACCGCACTCTTCAGCAAAGAGAGGTTCGTACCTTCAAGCTCAAAAACAATCTCATCGGACCGGGTCTGTTTTTCTTTCAGCGCGGAAGCAGCCAAAGACAAGGTCGCCGGCTCCTTGAACGAAAGGAAATTTTCGACTGTGAACTGAATAATCATATTATATCGCAGTTATATGTAAATTTTATGCAAATATAGGGGATATTTTTCATATATAGATGTTTTATCGGATCTCTTTTTGCGGTTATTTTCCTGCACGTGAAAATCAGACCGTTTTCGTTCTTGCAATGCTGCCCTGCAAAAGGCGACTGCAATTTTCCGAAGCGGCAACATCGGCTTGCGATTCATGCTCCCGATAGTGAATTTGGGTGGAAAGACGCGAAATTCGCCACATCTTTCCCCTCAATGTGGTACAAATGTACCGTGTATCTGACAGGAGGGGTGTTACAAATGTAGCAACAATACTATAAGTAGTATTATACAAGAAGAAAAGAAGAAAAAATCAAAGAGTTACAGGACTTTATCTCCCGTTTCTCTGCAAACGCTTCCAAATCCAAACAGGCGACTTCCAGAAAACGTGCTCTTGAAAAGATCCAGCTCGATGAGATCCGTCCATCCAGCCGTAAATACCTTACATTGACTTCCGTCCAAGCCGTGAGATTGGAAATGAAGTTCTTACTGTGGAAGGTCTCACCAAGACGATTGACGGTGTCAAGGTATTAGACAATGTATCTTTCATCGTAGGTCATGAAGATAAAATCGCTTTTGTCGGTGGAATGAGCTTGCAAAAACAACTTTATTCAAGATCATCTCCGGTGAAATGGAACCTGATTCCGGCTCTTATAAATGGGGCGTGACAACAAGCCAGTCCTATTTCCCGAAGGACAACACAGCAATCTTTGATACCGATCTTCTGATCGTAGACTGGCTGACACAGTATTCCGAGATAAAGGATGCTACTTATGTTCGTGGTTTCCTTGGACGTATGCTTTTTGCCGGTGAAGACGGAACTAAGAAAATGCGTGTTCTTTCCGGTGGTGAGAAAGTCCGCGTGCTTCTCTCCCGCATGATGATCCAGGCAAGTAATGTTCTGATCCTTGACGAACCGACCGACCACCTTGACATGGAATCTATCACAGCATTAAATAATGGTCTGATCAAGTTCCCGGGTGTTATTCTCTTTGCATCCCGTGACCATCAGGTTGTACAGACAACTGCAAACCGTATCATGGAGATTGTTCCGGGCGGAAAATTAATTGATAAGATTACAACTTACGATGAATATTTAGAGAGTGATGAGATGGCTAGAAAACGTCAGACTTACACTATGGACAATTCAGAGGAAGACAACTAAAAACAGAGCTGGTGCTCTGCGGATATTTTTTATCCGCATTGCATCAGCTCCATTATTTATTTGGGATCATCTCTATTCAATTGTCAGCAATACTTTTGAGATGCGGTTATCTTTTAGCTCTCGAATTTCAAAAGAAACATTCTCCACAACAACCTTTTCATGTTTTAAGCTTTCCGGAATATATCCCAAAATTTCAATCAAAAATCCGGAAACGGTATCATAATTCTCTGTCTTCAGATTCAAATCTAGTTTTTCATTCAAATCTTCAATCAGCATTGTTCCATCTACCATATATCTCTTCTCTTCAATCTGCACAATCTCCGGTGTCACACAGTCATGCTCTTCATTAATCTCTCCTACAATCTCTTCAACCAAATCTTCCACAGTGACAATTCCTGAAAATCCTCCATACTCATCAATCAAAACTGCCATATGATTCTGTGTTCTTTGCAATTCCCGAAACAATTCATCAGCATCCTTGCTATCTGCACAAAAAATGGCTTTTCCAAAAACGGTCGTATATCTTCTTGATCCACAAGCTTTTTCTGCATTGCGATCATAAGATCTTTCATATGTAAAATTCCGATAATATTATCTATACTTTCTCATAACAGGAATTCTAGAATGTCTTGACTCTAAAACCGCCTCAATATTGTCTTCAAACGAATCAGCGATATCTATCGTAAACACTTCTCTTCTCGGTGTCATTACATCTCTTGCACTCTTATCATCAAAAGAGAATACCGAATTGATCATCTCATACTCGTGTTCCTCAAAAATCCCACGGCTGTTTCCCATCTCCAGCAAAGCTTTAATCTCTTCTTCTGAGACCGCCTCCTCTAAATCCTCCGTCTTCATACCAATTAAATGTAAAAATGCATTGGTTGATACAGAAAGTAACTTAATAAACGGCGATAATATTTTTGAAACCGTATAAATCGGCTGTACCGTAAAAAAACAGAAAGCCTCCGCTTTTTGCAGTGCGATCCGCTTCGGCACCAGTTCACCAAATACAAGATTAAAATACATTAATAAGATTGTCACTCCAAAAAAAGAAATCGTTCCGGAATACGGAATCTGAAACTGTTCCAGCCAGCGACTTAACACTTGCGATATTCCGGTTGCAGCCGATGCACTTGAGAAAAATCCCGCACATGTGATTGCCACCTGTATCGTCGACAAGAACTTTGTAGAATCCTCAAAAAGAGATTGAATGAGTAACGCCTTTTTATTTCCTTCCTCAGCCAGCACCTTGACTCTGTTCTTATTGACAGAGACAACTGCCATCTCGGCTCCGGCAAAAAAGCATTCACCAGTGTCAGAAGCACCAGTATGAATAGTTGCATTAAAATCTGTGTCCCGTCAGGGTCTGTTTCCATAGTAAAAATAATCCTCCTTTAATCTATGCCTTTTGACATAATTTTAGGAGGATTATATCATCTTTTGCTTCTACTTACAAGATACTTTATAATTATTTTATATTTAGCGGATACGATCCGGAAATCCCACTTTTCTCTGCACCTTTCTCAAGGTCTTTGTCGCATAATAATTCGCCTTTTCTGCATTGTTCTTGATGATAGAATCAATATATGCCTTATCTTTTTCCAGTCTGGCAACTTCATCCTGCAATGGTTTCAGCACTGAGATAACTGCCTCTCCGACTGCCGTTTTAAAATCTCCATATCCTTTTCCATCGAATTCTTTGACAACATCCTGCGGTGTCACATTCATACATGCACTGTAGATATCAATCAGATTCTTCACTCCGGGTTGCTCTTCACGATATAAAATCTGTGCTTCCGAATCTGTAACTGCACGCTTGCATTTTCTCATAATCGTGTCAGGATCATCCATCAGATAAATACTTCCATTTACATTCTCATCTGATTTTGACATCTTCTTTGCAGGATCCTGAAGACTCATGATCTTCGCTCCCACTTTTCCGATATATGCTTCCGGAATTGTAAATACATCCCCATAGACACCATTAAATCGCTGTGCAATGTCACGTGTCAGTTCTAAATGCTGCATCTGTCTATTCCTACAGGAACAACGTCTGACTGGAATAACAAAATATCTGCCGCCATCAATACCGGATAAGTAAACAATCCTGCGTTGATATTGTCCGCATGTTTTGCAGACTTGTCTTTGAACTGTGTCATACGATTCAGTTCACCCATATATGTATAGCAATTCAAAATCCATGCCAGCTCCGCATGTCCTGAGACATGAGACTGATAATAAATACAATTTTTTTCCGGATCAAGTCCTGCCGCAATATATAATGTCAATAATGCTCTTGCACGTTTTCTCAATGTGGCCGGATCCTGCCTCACTGTAATCGAGTGCATATCGACCACACTGTAAAAGCACTCATATTCATCACTCAGTGTAATCCAGTTCTTTAATGCCCCAAGATAGTTTCCAAGTGTCAAATTTCCCGTTGCCTGCATCCCACTGAATAATACTTTTTTATCATTGATCATGATTCCATTCCTCCAAGTCTAATCTTCTTTCTAGTGTATCACTTCTACATCTTTCCCGTCAAGATAACGATTTTTCTTTTCCTATTTGTTTTCCGGATACAATACAATTGCCTCTTTTAAGATCTCTGCTTTTCCATCTTTTATCTCTACAATTGAAAGCCCACAATTCTTATGAAGTCCTCCTGCCCAAAACTGATCGATCGTACTGTCCTTGATCACATTTAAGAGTGCGCACAAACAGGCACCATGTGTAGAAACAAGAATCGTGCTATCCTCATATTCTTCTTTTTTGCTCAATTCTTTCAAAAAAGATGCTGCACGTGCACGAAGCTGTTCAAAACTCTCCCCATCTGCTGCCGGTTGATATACCTCGGGCTTTTCGAAGAAATTCATAAAATGCGGATCTGGTATATTATAATTTTCTTCTGCATAACAAAGTCCCTCATAAGACCCAAAACCAATCTCAATAATCCTTTCATCTTCTATCAACTTAACCTCCTGTCCTTCAAGAAGAATCTGAGCCGTCTTTTTCGCCCTCTTAAGCGGACTTGTAAATGCTATATCAAACCTTACCCCCAAAAGTCCGTCCCGTGTCTCCTCTGCCAGCTGTATTCCATATGCATTAAGAGGAATATCCGCTCTTCCCTGCAACCTTTTTTCTTTATTCCATTCTGTCTGTCCATGTCGAATCATATATAACTTCATACCTAAAACCTCCTACATTTATTTTACCACACTTTGGCTTGTTTTTTGAAACGAAAATCAGTATAATGAATGCATAGTTTTTAGGAGGAGAAGAAAATGGAGAAAATCACTAGTTTTACAATAGACCACATCAGATTGGTTCCTGGCGTGTATGTTTCCAGAAAAGATCCGATCGGCAATGAAATCATCACAACCTTCGATCTTCGCATGACAAGCCCGAATGACGAACCAGTTATGAACACCGCAGAGATGCATGCGATTGAACATCTCGCCGCCACATTTTTACGGAATCATCCTGTATTTGGAAATAAGATCATCTACTTTGGACCAATGGGATGTCGCACCGGATTTTATTTGTTATTGGCGGGTGACTACTGCTCAGAAGATATCATCGAGCTTTTGAAAGAATTATTTACATTTATCGCAGAATTCAATGATGAGATTCCTGGTGCTTCTGCAAAAGACTGTGGCAATTATCTGGATATGAATCTTCCAATGGCAAGATACCTTGCAAAAAAATATCTAAACGATGTCCTTTTAGATATCAAAAAAAATCAACTCTATTATCCGGACTAAAAAGAAGTTCCCACGGGAACTTCTTTTATCGTTTTAAAACTTCTTTTTTATATATGAAAAGGTTGCGTTCTCACCCTTTTCAGCCAACATATATAACAGGGTCTCCAACAGCGCCTTGGAATCTTTATGTAAAATCGTATATGGAAGCCCTCTCTGATAATACGCAAGTGGCTGACCGTCATCATACATCTCCTTCATATAGATCTTAGACGCCGCAATTCGATCAATAAACATCTCAACCACATACTTTTTTGGCATGCACATCCCAATCAGTCCTTTTTGTTCGCCCAGTCCATAGTCAATCCAATACTCATAGTGATGCTTATTGCGTCCCTTATGATGAAGCCATGCAGACGAATATCCAAGCTTTCACGCTCGGCGTTGTTCGGACTTCTCGTCCCTTGATAGTACTTTGCCCCGACACGAAACTCTGTCCATCCATATTTCGACAAATCATGCATCAATCCCTGTCTGTACAACCCTACTCGGAAACATCCTTTCATAACAAGAATTTTATGATGTGTAATCGTACAAAAATGCTGCCACGCTTTCATTCGCTTCTCCTTTTACCTAACTCAAAATCATTTTTATTAAAAACAAGGCAAGCAGATGCACCGGATAAAATCCGTAAAAAAGCCACTTCATCTTCTTTCCCTGTGTGCCATTGTAAAGATAGATCGGAATCAATGACCAGTACCCAACACTTAGAATCCGCCCAT
>ENA-OQDW01000129-OQDW01000129.1-human-gut-metagenome-genome-assembly--contig:-NODE-129-length-29564-cov-3.906105_pt1 | contig 29564 bp, 32 predicted proteins | sample MGYA00242784_ERZ504613 | MGnify/ENA primary metagenome ERZ504613 (study PRJEB26092, sample SAMD00036330) | human gut metagenome | host: Homo sapiens | study: EMG produced TPA metagenomics assembly of...
CCTTTGCCCCATAGCTCTCTGCGAGACGGATGAAATCCGGTGTGTATTCCGGATATTCCTGACCGTCTGTGCGGCGGGAGAGTGCACCGGCCTTCAGATTTGTCATGGCGTAACGTTTTCCGTAGAAAAGCTTCTGCCACTGGCGGACCATTCCGAGATATTCATTATTAAAGATACAGCAGATGATCGGAAGCTCCTCCAGAACTGCGGTAGCCAGCTCCTGAATGTTCATCTGCATGCCGCCGTCACCGGAAACGGAGATGACCGGTGTATCCGGATTACCGATCTTGGCACCGATGGCACCTGGAAGGCCGTAACCCATGGTTCCAAGTCCGCCGGACATGATCAGCTGACGGTTCTCGGTGATGTCTGCATACTGGCTCACCAGCATCTGATGCTGACCTACATCGGTAACAAGAATGGCCTTGTCAAACTGGCGGTTGATTTCGCCGATGATATCCAGCGGTCCCATAATACCACGGTCTTTCATGGTAAGAGGATGCTCTTCCTTCCATTCCTGGATCTGCTTCAGCCATTTGCCGGTATTACAGTCCTGTACATATTCATTCATTTTTGTTATTGCCTCTTTTGCATCGGCAACGATGGGGATGTCTACATGGATATTTCTGGAAATGGAAGCGGTGTCAATATCGATGTGGACGATCTGTGCATGTGGGGCAAATTCATGGAGCTTGCCTGTGATACGGTCGTTAAAACGGGTTCCGATGGAAAACAGAAGATCGCATTCATTCACGGCCATATTTGCGGCATAAGCGCCGTGCATACCGAGATTTCCGATAAACAGAGGGTTCTTTGTGGAAATGGCGCCACGTCCCATGACGGTTGTGACAACCGGGATCTGAGTTTTCTCAACAACCTGGGTAAAAATCTCCTGTGCGCGGGAAATGATCACACCGCCGCCAGCAAGAAACAGAGGTTTTTTGGCCTTCTGCAGCATTTTGAGGGCACGCTTCAGCTGTCCGATATGCACGCTGGTGTTAGGCTTGTAGCCACGGATATTGACAGTCTTCGGATACTCAGCACTTCCCAGCTCGGCCATTACATCCTTTGGAAGGTCGATGAGAACCGGGCCTGGGCGTCCGGTGCGTGCGATATAGAAAGCTTCCTTGATGATACGTCCAAGATCCTCACGGTTGCGGACGGTAACACCGTATTTTGTGATGCTTCTGGTGATCCCGACAATATCAACCTCCTGGAACGCATCGTTTCCGATGAGGTGACGGGCAACCTGTCCGGTAAAGCATACAAGCGGAACACTGTCATAGTTGGCAGTTGCAAGACCTGTAACAAGGTTGGTAGCTCCGGGACCGCTGGTAACGAGACATACGCCAACCTTTCCGGTAGTTCTGGCATAGGCATCTGCTTCGTGTACAAGGGCCTGCTCGTGACGTGGCAGAATGATGTCAATGCCGCTCTGTTTATATAATTCATCGCTGATATCGATGGTGCAGGCACCAGGATAGCCGAACAGAACATCAACGCCTTCTTCTTTTAAGGCTTTTACAAGCAATTTGTTTCCGGAAATCTGTTTCATGAATTGGTTCCCTCCTTTGATGATGTGAAAAGTTAAGCAGATAAGGGCTGCCGCGAGAAATTTTTCCAATAAAAAAGTCCCGGCATATCGGATAAAATATGCTCAGGACGGATGATTCCGCGGTACCACCTGTTTTCAGAGGTAAAACTCTGCTCTCTGCCAGTACAAAATTATACTGCCTCCCTGTAACGTGGGAATGACGATGAAGCTACTGCATGAAGATCCATGGTTCAGTCCACTGCTCGAGGGCTACTTCCACAGTTCAGTCACGAAGATTCTCACCGGCCATCTTCTCTCTGTGCATCCGGAGACTGTGTACTACTCCCTGTCATTGCATTTAGTAAATATGGATAAAAATTTTCTATCATTATAATATAAAATATCGGAACTGTCAATCAAAAATCCTGATGGCTCAACGGGTGAGCCGGGGATTACGATAACAGTTCCGATATGGATGATATTAAGTATTAAATATTTTTTCAGTACATCAGCTGTTTATTGTTACGGAGCTGGAGCCTGCTTACTCAGGATTCGGTATTATCCAGTGTTTCAGGATCTTTTTCCGGAAGGTAGACATGCACTTTCTCGATACGGTTTTTATCCAGCTTTTCTACGATCAGACGGATTCCGTCCTCTGTGATCATCTCGTCACCGGCAACAGGCAGACGATCCAGATGTTCGATGATAAATCCACCCAGGAATCATAATCCTCGGAATCCAGTTCCGTATCCAGATGATCATTTACGTCATCCAGATGCATGGAACCTTCGATGATATATTCCCGGTCGGAAATCTTCTGGACAAGCTCGTCCTCCTTCTCATCGTATTCGTCATGGATCTCACCCACGATCTCCTCCAGGATATCCTCCAGTGTGATCAGTCCGGCCATATCACCGTATTCATCCAGTACAATGGCAATGTTGAAGGTGGAGTCCTTCATTTCCACAAGAAGATCGGAAATGCTTTTTGTTTCGTAAGTGAAATGCGGCTTTCGGAGGAAATGATCGATAACAAATTCCTCATTTTTGTCGTAAAGAAGAAGATCCTTCATGTTGATGATTCCCACAATGTTGTTCTGGCTGTCCTTATAAACCGGCAGACGTGTGAACTTATCCTCGCGGAAAATATCGATCAGTTCATCATAGGTGGATTCCACATCCGCAAAGGTAACATGTACTCTTGGAACCATGATATCCTTGGCTGTGGCATCTCCAAGATCAAACACATTGTAGATCATTTCTTTTTCGTCGGATTCAATGACACCGTCCTCATGGCTGACGTCCACGATAGTACGAAGCTCCTCCTCGGTCATGGCCTTGCTGGCTGCATCCGGATCCACACGCATCAGGCGCATCACACCTCTTGAAAAGAGATTGATGATGAAGATCACCGGTGTCATGATGGTCATAAGAAATTTAAAGACCGGGATATAGCGGAGGGTGATCTTTTCAGAGTTAATGGTTGCGTAGTTCTTGGGGGTGATCTCACCGAAGATCAGGATCAGAACCGTCAGAATCACCGTCACGATGCTGACCATATAGCCGCCAAAGCTGTATGCAAGTGTGGTTGCAAGGGAAGAAGCTGAAATGTTCACAATGTTGTTTCCGATGAGAATCGCACTGAGAAGCTTGGGCGTCTGGTTCTCCAGGATATCGAGAGCCATGGCTGCACGCTTGTTTCCCTCGTCTGCAAGAGAGCGGAGACGGATCTTGTTTACCGACATCAGCGCGGTTTCGTTAGATGAGAAAAAGGCTGACAATGCCAGCAGAATAAGTAATATGACTATCTGGTAAGTGTCGCTGGGGTCCACTTTCAATATTCACTCCTTTAAAAATAAGATTATTTGGTTAAAAATATACAGATACTCCCACATTATATACGTTTTACTGGATTTTGGCAAGAGCCGGACCGGTACAGCGCATATAGATATATGGAAAAAATACGAAAATAAGTCTGCTTCTTGACAAAAGAGTAAGTTCGGACTAACATATATGTGTATTCATATATAAAGAAGAACTGTATAGGAATGGAAGGACCGGTTTATGTTTCTGGAGATAAAAGGAATCAAAAAATCCTTCGGGGCAGGAGAGAGCCATGTAGATGTTCTGAAGGGGATCGATCTTGAGATTGAAAGGGGAGAATTTTGTGTGCTTCTGGGGCCGTCCGGTTCCGGGAAATCCACGCTGCTAAACATTATTGGCGGCATTGACGGAGCAGATGCAGGAAGCATTACCATTCAGGGAGAACAGCTGGAGGATATGAATGAAAAGAAGCTTTCTCTCTACGCAGAAAACATCTGGGATATATTTTCAGATGTATAATCTGATCCCCAATCTGACTGTGAGGGAGAATATTGAAGTTGGTGCTTATTTAAGTGACAGACCGCTGGATGTGGATGAACTGCTGGAGACACTGGGACTTTATGAACATCAGCGGAAGCTCGAACCAGCTTTCGGGAGGGCAGCAGCAGAGAACTGCTATTGGACGTGCCATTGTAAAAAATCCGGATATCCTGCTTTGTGATGAGCCTACCGGCGCTCTGGACTACAACACCTCCAAGGAAATCCTGAAGCTGATCGAAACAGTCAATCACAAATACGGAAATACTATAGTCATGGTTACTCATAACGATGCCATCAAGGATATGGCAGACCGTGTGGTAAAGCTTCGTGACGGGATGATCCGCAGAAACTATCAGAATGAGCAGAAGATTCCGGCTGCTGACCTGGAATGGTAAGGGGGCATTATGAAGAATCCTTTACGTAAACGTATCCCCAGGGAACTGAAGGGGGAATTTGGAAAATATCTGGTGGTTTTCCTGCTGATGGTACTGACCATCGGGTTTGTGTCCGGCTTTCTGGTAGCCGATGGAAGCATGCTGAAGGCTTATAATGAGAGCTTTGATAAATATAATATCGAAAACGGAAATTTCGTACTGCGGAAAAGATTTACAGTTCTCAGTGGAAGGATATTGAAGTTGCCGGTGTTAAGCTTTATGAGAACTACTATATAGAAGAAGATCTGGATAACGGAAGCACCATGCGTTTTTTTAAAAACCGTGAGAAGGTGAATAAGGTCTGCCTGATGAAGGGAGAAATGCCGTCAGGGCAGGGCGAGATCGCCATTGACCGTATGTATGCGGATAACAACAGTCTTAAGGTAGGAGATACCCTGATCAGAGGTGAAAAATCCTGGAAGATCACAGGCCTGGTGGCACTTTCGGATTACAGTGCCCTGTTTCAGAATAATAATGATTCCATGTTTGATTCTGTAAAGTTTGGTGTGGCGATCGTAGCCCCGGAGGAATTTGAAAACCTGGATCAGGAAAAGCTCCGGTACAATTATGCATGGATATATAATCATCAGCCAAAGAACGAAAAAGAGGAGAAGAAGGTTTCCGAAAATCTCATGGAAGACATTGGCAAAGTGGTAGCGCTGGAAACCTTTGTCCCACGTTATCTTAACCAGGCGATCATTTTCACCGGCGATGATATGGGCGGAGACAGGGCAATGGTCATCACGCTTCTTTATATTGTGATCGTGATCATGGCTTTTGTGTTTGGAATTACCATCAGCAATACGATCCGAAAGGAAGCCGGTGTTATCGGTACGTTACGTGCATCCGGTTATACCAGGCGGGAGCTGATCCTTCATTATATGACGCTTCCGGTTCTGGTCACGCTGGCCGGTGCCTGATCGGAAATATTCTTGGATATACCGTATTTAAGGGTGTATGTACAGACATGTATTACGGGAGCTATAGTCTGCCGACTTATGTGACAGTATGGAATGCAGATGCCTTTCTTCTGACAACTGTAGTTCCGGTCATCATTATGATACTGATCGATCATGCAGTGCTCTGGTACCGCCTGAAGCTTTCGCCTCTGAAGTTCCTGAGAAGGGATTTTTCCGGGAAAAGACAGAAACGCGCGGTGTATTTAAGTCCGAAGATCGGAATTTTTTCCAGGTTTCGCCTCCGGGTGATCTTTCAGAATGTCAGCAATTATCTGGTGCTGTTTGTGGGAGTCATTTTTGCAAATTTGCTGCTGTTTTTCGGAATGCTTCTTCCGTCTGCGCTGGATCATTATCAGATGGAGATCCAGGAGAATATGCTGGCGAAATACCAGTACATACTTTCGGTTCCGGCAAGTGCCTATTCTGGGAATAAAGAGGATGCCATGAATTCTCTTCTGGAATATTATACGGATATCAGAACGGACAATAAAGATGCGGAAAAATTTTCTGCGTATTCTTTGAATACCATGCCTGGTAAATATAAAAGTGAGGAGATCGCTTTTTACGGTGTGGAGCCTGACAGCCGGTATATCCAGGCGGATCTTTCGGGAGACGGTGTTTATATTTCCAGTGCCTATGCGGACAAATTCCGGATCAAGGAGGGCGACACCATAACTCTGAAGGAAAAATACGAGAAGGATGAGTATTCCTTTAAAGTAGATGGAATCTATGATTATGCGGCAAGCCTCTGTGTATTTATGGAAAGAGATAAACTGAATGAGGCGTTTGATCTTGGAGATGATTATTTTGGAGGATATTTCTCTGATACAGAGATCAGGGATATCCCTTCAAAATATATCGGCTCTGTCATTGATCTGGAAGCTCTTACAAAAATATCCAGGCAGCTGGATGTCTCCATGGGAGATATGATGGGAATGATGTATGGATTTTCCGTGATCATTTTCCTGGTGGTGATCTATCTGCTTTCCAAGGTCATCATCGAAAAAAATGCCCAGTCGATTTCCATGACCAAGATCCTGGGCTATACAAATGGTGAGATCAGCCGTTTGTATATACTTTCCACATCATTTGTGGTGGTGTTCTGCCTGCTGTTAAGCCTTCCGGTTGAACGGCAGATCATGGAAGTGCTGTTCCGCGAGATGATGCTTTCCAGTATTTCGGGATGGATCACCATGTGGGTGGATCCCATGATCTATGTGAAAATGACAGCGATCGGAATCGCAGCCTATGCAGTGGTAGCAGTGCTGGAATTCCGGAGGATCCGTCATGTGCCCATGGATGAAGCGCTGAAAAATGTGGAATAATATGTGACATCTGTATATATATCCGGAAAAATAATTCAGGATATCCGAAAATTTTACAGAATATGCAACAGGATCAGGAGTATGTGTGGTTTAACTGAATGCGGATGCTTTTATCTGCTTGAACAGTTGTCTGTGAATAACCACATATACTCCTTAAATATTCATAAATTTTCCGGAATACTGGAAATATTACTACAAACTTGTTATAATAATCCCATACTTCCCGTTGGAGGGAATAATTCAAACAGGAAATCAGGTGAGGAACATGGCAGGCAGAAAGAAGGATCCGCTGTATAAAAGCTTCGGATATGCGTTTCAGGGGATTTTTACCTGCATCCGCAAGGAAAGAAATATGAAGATCCACTGTATGGTGGCAGCGCTTGTGGTGATCGCAGGACTGATCCTTGGGATTTCCGTGACAGAGTGGTGCATCTGCCTAGGGCTGTTCGGAATGGTGATGGCGCTTGAGCTGGTGAATACGGCAGTGGAAGCTGTTGTGGATCTGGTCACAGAGGAACGTCACCCATTGGCAAAGATCGCCAAGGACACAGCGGCCGGAGCAGTACTGATCGCAGCGATCATGGCAGCGATCGTCGGACTGATCATTTTTGTTCCCAAGGGACTTGCTTTTCTGGGAATATGACAGGAACAGAAAACTTTTGTTTCAGGATAGGGTCTGGTGTCGGACTGTGGTGTGATGGTCCGGCAGCTGCCGGTTTCAGGAAAGGAGAAAATATTATGGAATTAGGTGAAGGACTGAAGAAAATTTTACTGGTGGGTATTGGTACAGCAGCAGTGACAGCAGAGAAATCCAAAGAAATCCTGGATGAACTGGTAAAAAAGGGTGAGCTTACGGTTGAACAGGGTAAGGTTCTTAATCAGGAGCTGAAGCATAACATCAAATCAACAGTTAAGACAGCTGCTGATTCTGTAAAGGAATCTGCAGCCAGAAAGAATGATCAGGAAGAACTGAAGGCAACGATTTCCAGGCTGACACCGGAGCAGCTGGCTGCTGTGAAGGCGCAGATCGAGCGCATGCAGGCCGAGGCTGCTGAGGAGAAAGCCGAGACAGCAGAAGAACCGGCAGAGGAAGCTGTACAGGAAGCTTCTGCGGAAACAGAAAATGCAGAAGATACCGGGAGCGAAGAACAGGCAGCAGAGTAACCGACTGCGGATCGCAAATATCCGCTTGACTAAACGACAACGCAGACGAAGCAGTAAATGGAGAAATTTATGGGCAGAGAAGAAAAGGAGAAAAAAGAGAAAGGCGGATATGGAGAGCGGCTGAGAGAGATTACAGCCGTTTTGAAAAAGCATGCCATTACCCGTGGTGTTTCTCCTGAGAAGCTTCGGCTCATACTGGAAGATCTGGGCCCAACTTATATTAAGTTGGGTCAGATCATGTCTCTTCGTTCCGATATTCTGCCGAAACGCTACTGTGACGAGCTGATGAAGCTCTGCTCAGAGGTACCGCCGATGCCTTTTTCCCAGGTAATCGAGGTACTGGAAGAGTCCATGGGCTGTCCGTGGCAGGCAGAATTTCAGTATATTGAGCAGAAACCTCTGGGAGCAGCATCGATTGCCAGGTGCATCGGGCCACGCTGAAAACAGGTGAAGAGGTTGTGATCAAGGTTCAGCGAAAAGGAATCTATGAGACCATGGCCAGGGATATCGGCCTGATGCATAAAGCAGTGCGCCTGATGCCGCCGGTGAGCATTAAGGGCATGGTGGATCTGAACATGGTTTTAAGTGAACTGTGGACTGTGACTCAGGAGGAGATGAATTTCCTGACGGAAGCTGCAAATATGGCGGAATTTGCAAAAAAGAACAAAGATGTGGCTTTCGTTAAAGTACCGATTCTCTACCGTGAGTATATTTCGCCGCATATTCTTGTGATGGAATATATTGACGGTTTTGCTGTCAATGACAAGGCTGCGCTTCTGGCCAATGGTTATGATCTTAATGAGGTTGGAACGAAATATGTGGATAATTTCATCAAACAGGTGATGGAGGATGGCTTTTTCCATGCGGATCCACATCCGGGAAACGTGCGGATCCAGGATGGAAAGATTGTCTGGATCGATATGGGAATGATGGGACGGCTTACAGAGCACGATCGTCAGCTGATCGCAGAAGCTATTGAAGGGGTTGCCATGAACAACATCGGCAAGATCCAGGATGCAGTCCTGGCTCTTGGGGAGTTTAAAGGCAAACCGGATTCCAGCAAGCTTTATGAGGATATCCGCGGACTTATGGAGAAATATGGTACTGCGGATATGGGAAATATTGATGTGGCAGAGGTAATGGTGGACCTGATGGAGGTCATGAAAGAAAATAAGATCATGATGCCTCACGGACTGACCATGCTTGCGAGAGGACTGACTCATGTGGAGGGGGTTCTGGCTGAGATATGTCCGGACATCAATATGACACAGATTGCCGCAGCAAGGCTCAAGGAGCAGTTGTTCAGCAACGGGAACTGGAAGCGTGAGATAAAAAAAGAAGGAAAAAATCTTGCCTGGTCCCTGAAACGTGCAGTGGATATTCCTTCTCTGGCAGCAGATTTTCTTCAGGGCTGTATGAAAGGGCAGACAAAGATCAATCTGGATCTTCATGCCTCGGATGATCTGGCGTGGCTTTTGCGGCGGCTGGTGCGGAATATTGTGATGGGGCTGTGGGTGATGGCACTTCTGATCAGTTCCAGCATTATCTGTACTACGGATATGAAACCAAAGCTGTGGGGGATTCCGGCGTTGGGCGCCTTTGGTTATGTGTTTGCTTTTATTATTGTTTTGTATGTGTTTATCAAGCATTTCTTTTCCGGAAAATAAAAGACGGAGATCATTTGCAGAGTCTGCGGGATGGTTTCCGTCTTTTTTTGCTGTTATGGAATTGTTTCGGTCTGTTGTTATAACTGCGATTAGGAGCTATCATCTTCTGACCGGCTGGTAAAGGACGGAGTGCGGGTGTCTGGTCAGGTGTAGATGGTTCCGCTGTAGGCTTTGCGGAATTCCTTTGGGGTGTAGCCGGTTCCCTGGCGGAAGTAGTTGCAGAAGGAGGGCGCGTCCCGAAAGCCGCAGGAGAGAGCTGCTTCTGTGATAGTGCAGGAGGAGGAGCAGAGAAGCTGGGCTGCATCTGGAGGCGGTGTTTCAGGAGATATTGTTTTGGGGAGGTGTTTTCGTGTTCCATGAAGATCCGGTAAAGATAGGAACGGTCGATTCCTACGTAGTGTGCTACGTCTGAGATCTGGATGGGGTAGGCATAGTTGTTTCTGATGTATTCGGAGGCTTTCTGAAAGTATAGGTTTGAGATGTCGGTCCTGCTTTCGGAGGGCTTTTTTTGCATGGCGGATAGTATCAGGAGGAGGTTTCCTGTGGAGGCAAGGTCGTTTCCGTTGTTTTCGGAAAAGGTGTCAAGTAGGCTTTGCATGTGGGTGAGGAGCTGTTTTGCCGGGAGGGTGTTTCCGGGGTGAAGATTGGGGTGTCGGAAAATACGGTTTGTTTCAGGATTTCTTTGCAGGCGGAGCCGTCAAAGCCTGCCCAGGCGTAGCTCCAGGGGTCGGAGGTGTCGGCGCGGTAGTAGATGGAGTCCATTGGACGGATGAGAAAGGCGTCGCCTGCTTTCAGATGATAGGTGTGGCCGCTGCACTGGTAGATGCCTTTGCCGTGGAAGATCACGTGGAGGAGGTAGTGTGGGCGCATGGCCGGGCCGAAGGAGTGGTTCGGACCGCAGTCTTCCTGGCCGCAGAAGTAGACGGAGAGGGTGTGCTGTGGGTTGGGTTCTTTTTTCATTTGGTTGGGCCTCCTGTTTTTTGTTATGCAGCAAAAACTAAATGTAATTTTGGGTTACAAAATGGGGTGGATGTTGTATGAGATGATTATACAATATTGGGGTGGGGAGGGCAATGGGAAAGGGGGAAAGGGGACGCCCGTGAGGCGTGTGCTGTCTGTCACCGGGGCTTCGTCGGGGGCTGGCTTCTAAGGCGCCGGAATTCTGCTAAAACCGCTTCAAATCTCGAACTCGCGTCTGAAGCCGCTCAGACAGCGAGAATTTTTGAAGCAACGCAGATTTCCGCCGCCTAAGAAGCAGCTCCCCTCCTGCAGAGTCCGGTGACAGACAGCACACGCCTCACGGGCTGGCTTTTCAGGGCGGAAGGGATAGAGTGGCGATGGCGGGAGGGATTACAGGTGAGGAGGGAGCAGATAGCATCTGATTCCTCCTGTAAAAATTCTGGATTATCGGAGGGATTACAAGTAAGGAGAGAGCAGATAGGAAAATGAGTAGACGGAGTGGGAATTTGGTTCAGAGTGGGAAGTGAGGTGGTTTCCCGGGAGTTGGATGGGTCATCAGCGCTGCGCTGGATGACTGGGACGAAAGGCTGAGTTTCCCTGTGGCCTGCCGGGGAAGAATGGGTCGAGGCGCTTCGCTGTCGACTTGGAGGTGAGTTGTTGTGGTAATGTATTGGCGCTGGGGCGAGATGTGATATTGATATTGTAGAATACATCGGCATCCTCATCGGCATAGCGCAGCATTATCAATACCGTAGAATACATCGGCATCCTCATCGGCATAGCGCAGCATCATCAATACCGTAGAATACATCGCCGTGCCAATACACTAACACATTCCCACAGTGTACGACAATATAGCGTGCCCGGAAAGGGGGAGCGCGAGGGGGAAAAACGGGCTTCGCAACTCTGAGTGCTTTCCCCCTCGCAGATTTCCTCCGCTTTGAAAAGCGAAAATACTATATCTAAAAATACTATATCTAAATAAATAACAATTTTCCCAAGCTTTTCATCACAAAAGCGAAATATCCTCCTCCGGAGGAAGCAGCTTCTTAAAAAATCGATACAACAGCATCGAATTTATAAAAGCTACAAGTCCAAATCCAAAGAAAAACCAGCAGCATGCGTAAAGTGGCTGCAGCTTTGCATCGAGATATGTCATATACAATGGAAAGATTGTGATCACCGCAATGGCGATCGTTGTGGGGAAATGCATAAATGCCAGCAGAAATGCATTTCTGCAAAGTGCCCCCAGTGTATTGGCAAAGGTTGCGATCACCGGGAATATGTATAAAGTAAAAATTATCAGCAAAGTCAGAACCCCCACAGAAAGATAAAACAGCATATGTGCAGCGCTTCCTTCTGCATGGAGCAGAAAGCGGATATTCAGGATGATCATGGTTCCGGCAGCAAGGATCAGCAGCCATATGATCAGTGACTGTTTGAAGTTTTCCTTAAAAGCTCTGAAAAATGTTTTCGTTGTGCCGTTGTTATTCCCTTTTACTGTACGCATCATGCAGTGATAAAGGGCAGTTAGTGACGGCCCAATGGTGATCACGGGGATGCAGCAGAGAATAAAAAGAAGATTGGCGATCACGATGTCACCCAGCTTGTTGAGAAATACATGGACGACATTATCTTCATTTAAAAGATTCATAACGAAATACCTCCTTATATAGAAATGTAGAAATGAAAACAGACCATATGGGAAAAGTCCGATACAGCTAATCTTAGCATAGTTTTTGATTGTGTGTAAAGAGAGGGGACGCAGATAAGTATCAGCACGGTTTATGGGACTGTATAAAAAAACATGGAACTTTGCGTGCACATGTGAAAATGATGGCACGCATGGAATTATGTTAGGAAAGGAAAAGTGTGTTTTTCGGAAAATGACATTTATACATGTGCTGAGTTAGTAAAAACATACAAAAACAGATATGTAAAAATGTTGGTTTTGCTACAAGGAAATAAATGAGTGCCAAAATATGCTCATAAATAGTGAAAAATATGAAAATATATGTAAGAAATAAACGAAAACATGTAAAAATGACGAATAATTAACAAAGTATGAACAAAAAATGGATAAAATGAATAAAAAGCAACATTTTTCCATATTGAAATGACAATAATCCATTTATCATTTTTCCATGTGCAATTATAATAATATCAACGGTCAGGGACGTGAAAAAATATAAAAACTGACCAAAGAAAGAGGGAAAATAAGAAAGATTTAAAAGGAGGAAGAAGTTATGAATTTCAAAAGAGTAGCAGCATTATTGTTAGCAGGTGCCATGGTAATGACAGCAGTTCCGGTATATGCAAAAGGTGACGATGTTACACTTTCCGTATCCATCTGGGACACCAACCAGGAGCCGGGAATCAAAGAAATTCTCGCAGACTTCACAGAGAAGACAGGAATCAAGACAGAGATTTCCGTTGTTAAATGGGATGAGTACTGGACAATGCTTGAGGCCGGTGCACAGGGTGGTTCCCTTCCGGACGTATTCTGGATGCACTCCAACGAGAGTCAGAGATACATGTCCAACGATATGCTTCTTGATCTGACCGATAAGATCAAAGACAGCGATCTGATCGATCCGGAGAACTATCCGGAGGATATCTGGGGACTGTATACATACGATGATAAATATTATGCAGTACCGAAGGATGTAGATACAATCGCTCTCTGGTACAACAAGACATTATTTGACGAGGCAGGACTTGATTATCCGACAGCTGACTGGACATGGGATGATGTTACAGAGGCAGCTAAGAAGCTTACTAAGGATGATGGTTCCCAGTACGGTCTCGGAATGAGAAATGATAACAACCAGGCCGGATACTACAACCTGATCTATGATAACGGCGGATACATCATTAGCGATGACAAGACAAAATCCGGCTGGGATGATGAGAAGACGATCGCAGCTATGCAGACACTGGAAGGATGGATCAAGGATGGCGTGATCCCGTCTCTTGAGACAATGTCCGAGAACAACGAGGACGTACTTTTCGAGGCTGGCAAGATCGCTATGACATGCCAGGGCTCCTGGATGCTTGCAGCATTTAAAGAGAACGAGTACACAGCAGCTAACTGTGATTGTGTAGAGCTTCCTAAAAACGCTGAGACAGGCAGAAGAGCTTCCTTATATAACGGACTTGGATGGGCAGCATCTGCTTCCGGTGAGCACACAGACGAAGCTTGGCAGCTGATCGAGTACCTCGGATCCAAAGAGGCTCAGGAGAAACAGGCTGAGCTTGGTGTTACAATGAGTGCATACAAAGATACATCTGATGCATGGGCTAAATCCGCAGACTTTAACCTTCAGGCTTATCTGAACATGATGGATGACATGGAGATCCGTCCATACTCCAAATCTACTGTAACATGGGAGAACGAGGACAACGAGATCCTTAAGGGCGTATACACAGGCGACATCACAATGGAAGAGGCTTGCAAGCAGATGGCTGATCAGATGAACGAGAAGCTGGCTGAGGAGTAAGCATTAAGAAACACCGATAATTAAGTGCAGTAATGAGAGGGGCCGCCGCACTCAGGTGCAGCGGCCTCATACATAGAAGGAATAGAAGGAGTGATTCTTATGGCTAAAACTACCAAGTCACAGGCACGGACAAAGAGAGAGCGCAGTGAGTTCCTCTGGGGCTGGCTGTTTATTCTCCCAACAACCATCGGACTGATCGTATTGAACATCATTCCGATCTTCCAGACTATTTACCAGAGCTTTTTCAAAACAGGAGATTTTGGTAAAGGAAATATCTTTATCGGTTTACAGAACTATCAGAAGGTTTTTGCAGATAAAGAGATCTGGCAGGCACTGATCAACACATTCAAATATGCGATCGTGGAGGTTCCTTTTTCCATTGTCATCGCACTTGTTCTTGCAGTACTTCTTAACAGAAAGATGAAGGGCCGTTCTGTTTACAGAACCATCATCTTCCTCCCGATGGTAGCAGCTCCGGCAGCGGTAGCCATGGTATGGAGATGGCTGTTCAACTCTGATTATGGTCTTATCAATAACGTTTTCCATGTTCATGTAAACTGGGTTTCTAATCCGAAAATTGCAGTATTTGCAGTTGCGATCATCGGTGTATGGTCTATCATCGGTTACAATATGGTTCTTTTTCTGGCAGGACTTCAGGAAATTCCGAGAGATTATTATGAAGCGGCAGAGATTGACGGAGCTACAGGTGTGAATGCATTCTTCAGCATTACGATCCCGCTTCTTTCACCAACCATTTTCTTCGTACTTGTTACCCGTGTGATCGGATCCCTTCAGGTATTCGACCTGATCTATATGGTTATTGACAAGTCAAACCCGGCACTTACCAAGACTCAGTCACTGGTTTACCTGTTCTATAAATATGCATTTATCAATAAGAACATGGGATACGGCGCTACGATCGTAGTAGTACTTCTTATTATCACCATGATCCTGACAGTATTCCAGATGATCGGTCAGAAGAAATGGGTATTCTACAACTAAAAAGGGGGATTAACCATGGATAGTATGGAAACAAAAAAGAAATTAACCACTATTTTAATACATGTCATACTGATCATTGTGTCCATAACGATGCTTGTGCCATTTATCTGGATGATCCTGACAGCTTTTAAAACTGTAACTGAAGCAACATCTGTAGATCCTTTCACTATTTTCCCGAAAATATGGAGAAAAGACGCATTTATTTCTGTTATCAATAACATGAACTTCCTGCTTCTGTACAAGAATACACTGCTTCTGCTCTTCTTCCGAGTAGTGTGTGCGGTTCTTACAGCAACTATGGCAGGCTATGCATTTGGACGACTGAACTTCAAGGGCCGTGATCTCTGCTTCAGTCTTGTACTGTTCCAGATGATGGTTCCGGTACAGATCTTCATCATCCCGCAGTACCTGATGGTCAGCAAGATGGGTATGCTGAATACGATCTTTGCCCTTGTATTCCCGGGTATTGTCACTGCGTTCGGTACCTTCCTTCTGAGACAGGGATACATGGGACTGCCGAAGGATCTGGAGGAGGCTGCCAGACTTGATGGATGTAACATCGGTCAGACCTTCCTTTACATCATGGCACCACTTACAAGATCCAGTATGGTCGCACTTGGAATTTTCACAGCTGTATTCGCATTCAAAGACCTGATGTGGCCGATGATCGTTAATACAGATAAGGATATGTTGGTACTTTCTTCCGCACTTGCAAAGATGCAGGGCCAGTATGTATCCAAATTCCCGGAACTGATGGCTGCATCTCTGATCGCCTGCATTCCGATGATCGTGATCTACATGATCTTCCAGAAACAGTTTATCGAAGGTATTGCTACCAGCGGTGGAAAACTGTAATCAGAAATATTACATAAGGTAATACAAGACCGCTGACAATGTATATAACTGAGGATTTGGTTATTGAGGTTGTCAGCGGTATTTTTATCGAAGCAAATGCCAAAATGCACAGTTATTTGATGATTCTTAAGGAAAGAGGCGGATATTTTTATCCGCAGTAAACGAAAAAAGGAGAAAATTATGCCGATCAAATTTCACGAGGGATCAAAGACATTCCACATTTATAACAAACATTTAAGCTACATCACCTGTATCATGGAAAATGGCCAGATGGAGAATCTGTACTATGGAAAAGCTATCCGCGATAAAGAGGATTTCAGTTATCTTCACGAGGAGATCATGCGTTCCCTGATGGCTGTATGCGTTCCGGAGCCGGGACTTCTTTCCATGCAGTATACCAAACAGGAGTATCCTGTTTACGGAACCGGTGATTTCAGAAGCCCCGCTCTTACTGTTCGTCAGGAGAACGGAAGCGAGATCGTAGATTTCAAATATGTTTCTCATGAGATTTACGGCGGCAAGAAGAAGCTTGCCGGTCTTCCGGCAACCTACACAGAGAACGAGGAAGAGGCAACATCTCTGGACATTACACTTCATGATTCTGTGATGGACACAGACCTTGTTCTTACATATTCCGTATATGAGGATTACCCGGTGGTCACCAGAAGTGCACGCCTTGTTCAGAAAGGGGATCAGAAGATCCGTCTTGAGAACGTGATGAGTGCAGCAGTGGAGTTCCCGGATATGGATTATGAGATGATCCATCTTTCCGGTGCGTGGGCACGTGAGCGCTATGTAAAAACACGCAAACTTGAGATGGGTACACAGGCTGTACAGAGTCTTGCAGGAACCGGCTCCAGCTCTGAGCAGAATCCGTTTATCGCGCTGAAGCGTCCTCATACAACAGAAGATACAGGCGAGGTTTTCGGCTTCAGCTTTGTGTACAGCGGCAACTTCCTTGCACAGGTCGAGGTTTCCACCTACGAGATGACACGAGTTATGATGGGAATCAATCCACAGGGATTTTCCTGGGAGCTTTCCAAAGATGAGGAATTCCAGACTCCGGAGGTTGTTATGGTATACAGCGATAAGGGCTTAAACGGAATGAGCCAGGCTTACCACAGACTGTACCGTGACCGCCTGATGCGCGGAAAATGGAGAAATCATGCACGCCCGATCCTTCTTAATAACTGGGAGGCAACCTATTTTGATTTTGATGAGGAAAAAATCCTCAATATTGCAAAAAAAGCCAAAGAGGTTGGGGTAGAGCTTTTCGTTCTGGATGACGGATGGTTCGGAACCAGAAACGATGATTACCAGGGTCTTGGCGACTGGTTTGTAAATAAGAACAAGCTTCCAAACGGAATTTCCGGACTTTCCCGCAAGATCGAGGAGATGGGCCTGAAATTCGGTCTCTGGGTAGAGCTTGAGATGGTAAACAAGAACAGTGACTGTTACAGAGCACATCCGGACTGGCTCATCGGAGCACCGGACCGTTTTGAGTCCCACTCAAGACATCAGCACGTTCTTGATTTTTCCAGATCTGAGGTTGTGGATTTTATTTATGATTCCATCTCCAAGGTTATCGAGGAATCTTCATTTCCTACATTAAATGGGATATGAACCGCTACATGTCCGAGCCTTTTAGCCGCGGCGCATCTGCAGCAGATCAGGGCAAGACTATGCATAAATATATCCTTGGTGTATATGAGCTGTATACAAGACTGACAGAGAGATTCCCTGACATCCTCTTTGAATCCTGCGCAAGCGGCGGAGCAAGATTTGATCCGGGAATGCTGTATTTTGCACCGCAGACATGGACCAGTGATGATACCGATGCAGCAGAGAGAGAAAAGATTCAGTACGGTACCTCCTTTGTTTATCCGATCGTCAGCATGGGATCTCATGTATCAGCAGTACCGAATCATCAGCTGCACCGTACCACACCGCTTTCTACAAGAGCAAATGTGGCATATTTCGGAACCTTTGGCTATGAGCTGGATCTGAACCTTTTAAGTGCCAAAGAGATCGAAGAGGTAAAGGCACAGGTGGAATTCATGAAGGAACATCGTGACCTGATCCAGGTGGAGGGTGATTTCTACCGTATCTTAAGCCCGTTCGAAGGAAATGACACTGCATGGATGGTTGTTTCCAGAGACAAAAAACAGGCAGTTGCCGGATACTATGAAAGACTGAACAAGGTCAATGCTTCCTGGATGCGTCTGCGCTTCAAGGGTCTTGACGAGGATCAGCTTTACAAAGTAAAATGGGAAGATAAGTGCCTGAAAGCTTACGGAAATGAGCTGATGTATGCAGGAATCCCGGTTGATCGTGACTACTGCAATAAGACAAACGGTGATTTCCATTCTGTATTGTATACAATTGAAGCAGAGGACTGATTTCTGTAAATGATGGAATAAAAATTATCTGCAGAAAAACATCCGCCTGACCAGAAAAATAACAGGCCGCCGGATATGGCGGCCTGTTATTGGGTGGCGAAGCAGCTCACAGGCGGAAACATAATATATGACATCAGGGAGGTGACAAGTTGCTTCATACAGTTGGTTTTACAAACTCGGACAGCTATAAATGTCTGGAGAATTTAAAGAAAGGTGCGGTGGATCTCTGTCTTACTTATTGTGGGTGGGAAAAATGCGATCCGGGACATCGATTTGGACCAAATAAAAGGATCTCTCATGTACTTCATATCGTGGAATCCGGAAGCGGAGTTTTTGAGATGGATGGCCATCAGTATCATCTGACAGGTGGAGAAGCATTTCTGATCCCAGCCAGTGTGGAGGCCTGGTATGAGGCAGACATGGATAATCCTGGACGTACCGCTGGGTGGGATTTGAGGGAATGACTGCAGAGGAAGTGATCCATGTAAGCGGCTTCAGCAGGGAAAATCCGGTCCGAAGGATCCACTGCATGGAAAATGCGGCGAAGTATATTGATGCAATGGTACGGACCAACAAGCTCGTTTTTGAAAATGAACTGAAACGGAACGGACTTCTGATGCTTCTTTTTTCTGACCTGATCACAGATAACCGGGATGCATGTCTGAGAGAAGGCAAGCTTCTCCCATCCCACAGATATCCAAATTCCGTTTATGTGGAGCATGCAGTGGATTACATTGCAGCCAACTTTGACAAGCGGCTGAAGATCAATGAGCTGGCAGACCGCATTGGCGTCAACCGGAGCTATCTTACCAGTTCGTTTAAAAAAAGCCTCGGATGCTCGCCGCAGGAATATCTTATGAATCTTCGTATCGAGAAGGCAAAGACTCTTCTGAAAAATGGAGGTATTCAGGTCAGTGAAGTAGCTGCAAAAGTAGGGTATGGAGATCCGCTGGCTTTTTCCAAGGTATTCAAGGCAAGAACAGGAAGAAGTCCGAGAGAATACAAGGAAGAAAAGAGAAGACTTGTAGTGAAGGGAAAGAAGGGCGATTATATGGAATCTGAGTCCTGATTCTGTGATATATTTCACGAAGAAAAAAGAACTCTCTGTCTGGTCCGGAATATATAAAATTCTGGTATCGGGCAGAGAGCTTTTTATGTCATAAGAAATGTTATAGAAAATTATTTCCAGGTATCTCATGCAACAAAACAACAATTATTAACATCAAAGTACATATTTTAAACAAGTTTCCGGTAGTATGATAAGATCACAAAGAAAACGAAGCGGGACTGCACCGCAAAAATAACAGAAAATCAGGAATTTCAAAGAAAAATACAAGAATTCCGGATAAGAGACCCAACAAAGGAAACAGGAGGAAACGAACATGATCAAAATTACATTCATGGGAGCAGGAAGCACGGTTTTCGCAAGAAATGTACTTGGCGATTGTATGTGCACACCGGCACTTCGCGAGAGCGAGATCGCACTTTATGATATTGACGAGAAGAGACTGGAGGATTCCAGAATTATCTTAAGTGCCATCAACCACAACGTAAACGAGGACCGCGCAGTGATCAAAACTTATCTCGGTGCCGAGAACCGTAAAGATGCACTTCGAGATGCAGATTTCGTAGTCAACGCCATTCAGGTAGGCGGATATGAGCCATGCACAGTTACAGACTTTGAGATCCCGAAGAAATACGGCATTAAACAGACTATCGCAGATACCCTGGGAATCGGCGGAATCATGCGTGCACTTCGTACCATTCCGGTTCTGGAAGAGTTTGCCCGGGATATGGAAGAAGTCTGCCCGAACACTCTGTTCCTGAACTACTCCAACCCTATGGCAATGCTTACCGGCTATATGCAGCGTTTTACAAAGATCCGTACCGTAGGCCTCTGTCACAGCGTTCAGGTCTGCTCCCAGAAGCTTCTTGAGGGAATGGGAATGGAAGACAAGATTGAGGGACGTACAGAGCTGATCGCAGGTATCAACCACATGGCATGGCTCCTTGAGATCCACGACAAAGACGGAAATGATCTGTATCCGGAGATCCGCAGAATTGCCGAGGAGAAGAATACCTCCGGTGAGAAGCATGAGGACATGGTGCGTTATGAGTATATCCGTCATCTTGGATACTATTGTACAGAGTCCAGTGAGCACAATGCAGAGTATAATCCGTTCTTCATTAAATCCAAATATCCGGAGATGATCGAGGAGTTCAATATTCCGCTTGACGAATATCCGAGAAGATGTATCAAACAGATCGAGGGCTGGGAAAAAGAGCGCGAGGATATCCTCAAGGATGGCAAGATCGGCCATGAGAGAAGTAAAGAGTATGCTTCTTATATCATGGAGGCTGTTGTTACAAACACACCGTACAAGATCGGTGGAAATGTTCTTAACAACGGTTACATTGATAACCTTCCGTCGGATGCTTGCGTAGAGGTTCCATGCTATATCGACGGAACCGGTGTACATCCGGTAAAAGTGGGCAAGCTTCCTACACAGCTGGCAGCTATGAATTCATCCAATGTCAGCCCGCAGCTCCTTGCTATTGAGGCAGCAGTGACCAAAGACCGCCAGAAAATCTATCAGGCAGCCATGATGGACCCGCACACAGGTGCAGAGCTGAATATCAAAGACATCCAGGCAATGTGTGATGAGCTGATCGAGGCACATGGGGATTATATGAAGATGTACCGCTAAGGCAGGAAATGATCGGAAGGCAGCAAAAACTTTGAAATAAATATGCAAGGCGGAATAGAAAGGCCGGAACACCAGAATGTAGAGGGTGTTCGGCCTTTCTTTATATGGAACTTTTGATAAATAATAAAAACAACTTGTTTGCATGTATATACAAGTTATAAAATAATTACAGATGAAACGAACAGAATAAATACAGATCAAAATACAAACGAAGGGAGGAGCTTATGGCAGAAAACGGAAAAGCAAAATATTATGCACTGATGGAAGAAATGAAAACAGACATTCTTTCCGGAAAGATCCGTCCGGGTGAGAAGCTTCCCTCTGAAAACCAGCTCAGTGTACGATATGGGCTGAGCAGGCATACGGTGCGAAAGGCTCTGGGGATCCTGGCAGGAGATGGATACATAGAATCCTTTCAGGGAAAGGGAACCTTCTGTGCGGATGTGCTCCGTCAGATCCACGGGACCGGAAACATCGCAGTGGTGACTACATATATCTCGGATTATATTTTTCCCAGGCTGATCCAGGGGATCGATGAGGTGCTGTCCGATAATGGGTACAGTATCATCCTCAAAAATACAGGAAACAGCCGTCAGAAGGAGGCAAGATTCCTGGAAGAGCTGATCAGTAAGGGAATTGACGGATTGATCATTGAACCAAGCAAAAGCGAGGTGTTGTGCAGACATGTAAGCTTGTATGAAACACTGGACAAGTATCAGATCCCATATATTTTTATCCAGGGACTGTATACGGAGATGCAGGAAAAACCCCATATCCTCATGGATGATGCAGGTGGTGGTTATCTTGTTACAAAGCATCTCCTGGATTCTGGCAGACGTAACATTGCAGGATTTTTCAAGGCAGATGACCGTCAGGGAATCGAACGGCATAAGGGTTATGTGAAGGCTTTGCAGGAGCATGGAATTGCCTATGATCCGGATAAGGTGGTCTGGTTTCACACCGAGGACCGGCGAAAAAAGCCGGCTCTTATGGTCCGGAACATGATCCGTCAGAACAGCCTTCCGGAGGGAATTGTATGTTACAACGACCAGATCGCTGTCCAGGTTATGGAAGAACTGGAACGTCAGGGCAAAAAGATCCCGGAAGATGTTGCGGTAACCGGCTATGATAATTCACTATATGCAAGACAGGGACAGGGCATTACCACTATCACCCATCCCCAGGAAAAACTGGGAGAGATGGCGGCAAAGCTTCTCCTGGAAAAGTTAGGCGGTGTGCCTGATGAAGAAAGTACCGTAGAACGTCTGATCCGTCCGGAACTGATCATACGGGGCAGCAGCGTGAAAGCAGGGGCATGAGCACAGATACATAACCGTTTTATCAGATCGTTTTATTAGAGAATGAAGCAATATACCTTACAGAGAGCCTTATAACATTTCAGAAGATCGGACGCATGTTGGCAGCAGAAATGGACTGCAGATTTTCAGGAATGTTATGCATATGATATTAATTTTATTTTAAGGAGGATCTTTCACATGAAAACAGGAAGAGATTATAAATTCTGGTTTTGCACAGGTTCACAGGATCTTTACGGAGATGAGTGTCTCCGCAAGGTAGCCGAGCATTCCAAGATCATCGTAGAGGAGCTGAATAAATCCGGTGTACTTCCGTTTGAGGTTGTATGGAAACCAACGCTGATCACAAATGAGCTGATCCGTAAAACCTTTAATGATGCCAATGCAGATGAAAATTGTGCCGGCGTGATCGCATGGATGCACACATTTTCCCCGGCAAAATCCTGGATCCTTGGTCTCAAAGAGTATCGTAAACCGCTGTGTCACCTTCATACACAGTTCAATGTGGAGATTCCCTATGACACCATTGATATGGACTTTATGAATGAGAACCAGTCCGCACATGGCGGCCGTGAGTTTGGCCATATGGTAACCCGAATGGGAATCGAGCGTAAGGTCATTGCAGGACACTGGGCAGACAAAAAGGTCCAGGAGCGTCTGGCATCCTGGATGCGTACTGCAGTTGGTATCATGGAAAGCAGCCATATCCGTGTATGCCGTGTTGCGGATAACATGAGAAACGTAGCCGTAACAGAGGGCGATAAGGTTGAGGCTCAGATGAAATTCGGATGGGAGATCGATGCTTATCCGGTTAATGAGATCGCAGAATATGTTCAGGATGTAAGCCAGGGAGATATTGATGTTCTGGTAGAAGAATATTATAATAAATACGATATGATTCTGGATGGACGTGACCCTGAGGAATTTAAGAAGCATGTAGCAGTCCAGGCAGGGATCGAGATCGGTTTTGAGCGCTTCCTCGAGGAGAAAAATTATCAGGCTATCGTAACACACTTTGGTGATCTGGGCTCCCTGAAACAGCTTCCGGGACTTGCGATCCAGCGACTGATGGAAAAAGGCTATGGCTTCGGTGGCGAGGGTGACTGGAAAACAGCAGCTATGGTTCGCCTGATGAAGATCATGGCAGCAGGAAAAAAGGACGCCAGGGGTACTTCCTTTATGGAGGACTACACTTATAACCTGGTACCGGGTAAAGAGGGAATCCTTGAGGCACATATGCTGGAGGTTTGCCCATCCGTTGCTGATGGCAAGGTCAGCATGCGTGTATGCCCGCTTTCCATGGGAGATCGTGAAGATCCTGCAAGACTGGTATTTACTTCTAAGACAGGTCCTGGAATCGCAACATCCCTGGTTGACCTTGGTGACCGTTTCCGTCTGCTGATCAATGAGGTTGAGTGTAAGAAAACAGAGAAGCCGATGCCTGCACTTCCGGTAGGTACTGCATTCTGGACACCGAAGCCGGATCTTTCCACAGCAGCAGAAGCATGGATCCTTGCCGGCGGCGCACATCACACTGCATTTACCTATGACCTTACTGCAGAGCAGATGGGTGACTGGGCAGCAGCTATGGGTATTGAAGCGGTTTATATTGATGGCGATACAACGATCCGGAATCTGCAGAATGAGCTGAGATGGAACAGCATGTATTTCAGCAAATAATATGGGAGGTTTTTTACAATGGGAGTAAATGAGGCAAAAACAGCAATTCTTGAGAATCGCACGGCTCTTGGTATTGAGTTTGGTTCCACAAGGATCAAGGCAGTTCTGGTGGACGATAAGAACCAGCCCATCGCATCCGGAGCCTATGAATGGGAGAACCAGTATGTGGATGGTATCTGGACATACAGCCTGGAGGAGATCTGGAAAGGTCTCCAGGGCAGTTACCAGGATATGGCAGAAGATGTTCAGAAAAAATATGGAGTGGAGCTTACAAGCGTAGGTGCGTTTGGTGTCAGTGCCATGATGCATGGTATATGCCGTTTAATAAAGAGGGAGAGCTGATGGTACCGTTCCGTACCTGGAGAAACAACATCACAGGAGAAGCCTCTGAGAAGCTGGCAGAGCTTTTCCATTACAATATCCCTCAGAGATGGAGCATCGCACACCTGTATCAGGCGATCCTTAACGGTGAGGAGCATGTAAAAGATATCGATTATATCACCACTCTGGAAGCCTATGTGCACTGGAAACTCACCGGAAAAAGAGTTCTTGGTATCGGTGATGCGGCAGGTATGTTCCCAATCGACAGTGAAACGAAGGACTATAACGAGGAGATGGTTCAGAAGTTCGATGAACTGGTTGCGCCTTATGGTTTCCCATGGAGCTTCGCGATATTATGCCGAAAGCTCTGGTGGCAGGTCAGGATGCAGGAGTTCTTACTGAGGAAGGCACAAAGCTTCTGGATGTAAGTGGAAAGCTGAAAGCTGGAATCCCGATGTGTCCGCCTGAGGGAGACGCAGGAACCGGTATGGTTGCCACAAACAGTGTCCGTCGGCGTACCGGAAATGTTTCTGCGGGAACATCTGTATTTGCCATGATCGTCCTGGAGAAGGCACTTTCCAAACCGTATAAAGAAATCGACATGGTTACCACTCCGGCAGGAGATCCGGTTGCATGGCACATTCCAACAACTGTACTTCGGATCTGAACGCATGGGTAAATGTGTTTAAGGAATTTGCAGAAGCTATGGGCATGGAAGTAGATATGAACAAACTGTTCGGAACTCTTTATAACAAAGCCATGGAAGGCGACCCGGACTGTGGCGGACTTCTTTCCTACTGCTATTTCTCCGGCGAGCATATGACCGGCTTTGAAGAGGGACGTCCACTGTTTGTACGTTCTCCTGAGAGCAAATTTACACTGGCAAACTTTATGCGAAATAATCTTTACACCTGCCTCGGCGCCATGCGTGTAGGTCTGGATATCCTTCTGAATCAGGAGCATGTAAAGATTGATAAGCTTCTGGGCCACGGCGGCCTCTTTAAGACAAAGGGGGTCGGCCAGCAGATTCTTGCAGATGCGGTAGATGCACCGGTATCTGTAATGTCCACAGCAGGAGAAGGCGGAGCTGGGGAATCGCACTTCTGGCTTCCTATCTGATTAACAGGAGAGAAGGCGAAGACCTTGCGGATTTCCTGGATGAAGATGTCTTCAAAGGAAACGAAGGCAGCACACTGGCGCCGGAAGCAGAAGGCGTGAAAGGATTCAACGCATTTATGGATCGATATATGAAGGGTCTTGGCATTGAGCGTGCGGCTGTAGAGTCTGAGATCTGGTAAAACGAAGAACGGATTGAAATAAAAATCTTCGATTTACTGGCATAATAGAAAAATCCGTTAATTTCTTGTATGTGCTTAAAGAGGAATATAAATGAAGCAGATGGTTTATGAGAATAAGAAACCGACTCCGGGCCAGCTTGTGCATATCATGATTGACCGTCCAATGAACAGTTACCATCCGGAACACAAAGATCTTTTTTACCCGGTAAATTACGGCTACATCGAAGGGATCATCGCTCCGGACGGCGAGGAACAGGACGTTTATGTTCTGGGGATCGATCACCCGGTAAAGGAATTTACAGGAAAAGTGATAGCCATCATCCACCGCCTTAATGATGTGGAAGACAAATGGGTGGCAGTTCCGGAAGATATGACCATGACAGCACAGGAGATCAGAGAACAGGTCCGGTTTCAGGAACAGTATTTTGAGACGGAGATAGAGATGCTGAAATAACAAAAATGTAAAACAGGAGCAGACATGGTACGCCATGTGACTGCTCCTGTTTTTGTACAGGATCCATATATTATATATTTCTGTTATCTGCGATGCAGATAAACTGGATGACAGAGGATGCAAGGGAGCACCGGACTGGATTCTGTGAAAACAGGAATCTATGAAGATTTGTGGATTGATTTTTCTGCTATGAAAATGAATGGATCTTATTGAAAATATTTCTTCATAATGTTATCATTGGACACGAAAAACACAGAAAAAATAAGAAAACAAAAAATTAAACGGTTGTATATTTGTCTGTAATATAACCAGAGACAGCCGGTCAGAGTGTCAGAGATCAGAATGGTGGGTGGCTGAATGTTTGATGACCAGGGCTATACAGGAGGAGAACAGAATGAAATTAACCATGCTTGGAACAGGTAACGCACTGGTAACAGAGTGCTACAATACATGTTTCGTGCTCAGCGATGAGTACGGCCATTTTCTGGTTGACGGAGGCGGCGGAAATACAGTGCTTTCTCAGCTGAAGAAGGCTGGCGTTGATCTGATGGATGTTCATGAGATTTTTGTTACACATAAGCACGTAGACCATATCATGGGAATCGTGTGGGTGATCCGCATCATTTGCCAGAACATGAAAAAAGGCACTTATCAGGGCGAGGCAAACATCTATGCTCATGATGAAGTGATCGGACTTCTCAAAGACATGGCATTTAAGCTTCTGAATAAGAAGGAGACACAGTACATCGGTGACAGACTTCATCTGATCGAGGTAAAAGACGGCGAGAAAAAAACAATTCTTAATAAGAAAGTGACCTTCTTTGATGTCGGTTCCACCAAAGCGAAACAGTTCGGTTTCCAGATGATCTATGACGGTGGTAAGGTGCTTACCTGCTGCGGAGACGAGCCATACAATGAATGTGAAGAGAAATACGCAAAAGGCAGCGACTGGATGTTCCACGAAGCATTCTGCCTGTATGGACAGCGTGATATCTTCAATCCATATGAGAAGCATCACTCCACAGTTAAGGATGCCAGTGAGCTGGCTGAGAACCTTGGAGTTAAGAATCTTGTCCTGTATCACACAGAGGATAAGAACATTAAGAAACGTAAAGAGCTTTACGGAGCAGAAGGCAGAGAGTATTATCACGGAAATCTGTTTGTTCCGGATGATCTTGATGTGATCGAAATGTAATAACTGTAAAAAGAAAGACTGGAAGTATGGCATATGCTGTATTTCCGGTCTTATTATGTTTGGAAACAGAGAGGATACTAATAAATTTCATAGTACCTCTGTCAGGTAGAAAAATACTTGTATGGCAAAAAGGTATCGTTTACAATAAAGAATACACACATAGCATTGCAAGAGCATGTCAATAAGAACAGATCTGAAAATTACGGATTCGTATCCGGCAAAAATAAGATTTTACAAATTACGAGGTGACAGAACATATGCCAGCAACAGATAACATCACACTTGAAAAAAAATACAGAAAACTCCAGGAAATCCTCCGTTCCCTGGGAAGTGTAGCCGTAGCTTTTTCCGGTGGAGTGGACTCCACATTTTTGCTGAAAGCTGCACAGGAAACACTTGGCGACAAAGCTATGGCCATTACCGCATGTCCATGCTCCTTCACCGACAGAGAACTGAAAGAAACGCAAGATTTCTGCCAGGAAAATCACATTTGCCAGGAGATATGCAAGATCAACGAATTCGACATCCCGGGGTTCCGTCAGAATCCGCCGGACCGCTGCTATATCTGCAAAAAAGCCATCTTTACCAGACTTTGGGAAGCTGTAAAGCGCGCCATATGAACATGATCGTGGAAGGTTCCAACATGGATGATCTGGGCGACTACCGTCCGGGAAAAAGGGCTATCCAGGAGCTTGGGGTCCGCAGTCCGCTCCAGGAAGCAGGCCTCTATAAAGAAGAGATCCGGGAGCTGTCAAAAGACATGAATCTTCCAACCTGGAACAAGCCATCCTTTGCCTGTCTTGCTTCCAGATTTGTATACGGTGAGACCATTACCGAGGAGAAGCTTCACATGGTAGATCAGGCCGAGCAGTTTCTGATGGATCTGGGATTCCATCAGTTCCGTGTTCGCATCCACGGTACCATGGCAAGGATCGAGGTTCCGGAAGAAGAGATCCTGAAAATTGCAGATAATGAAACAAGAACAAAGATCACAGAGAAATTCCGCACATTGGGATTTTCTTACGTGACTCTGGATCTTCAGGGCTTCCGTTCCGGAAGTATGAATGAAGCACTGGGAAAATAAGTATCAGAAAATAAAATAATCCCCCGGAAATACCGCGCGAGAAGTATTCCGGGGGATTGCTGCACGAATAGAACCGGAGGCTCCGTTACTGTGTTCAAATCTTAATTTTCGGATTGAGAATATCTGTCTGGCAGGCTGTATATCTTACATATAATCCTTCAGCACATCATGATCCCGCAGTACTTTCTCAACCACAGTACCCTTCACAACATTCAGAAGCGGTTTCTTCAGTGCATTCAGCGGCCCTGGCAGCTGGATCTCCAGCGGGGATTTTCCGTCCATCAGCTTCACACTGCTGTCCAGAAGCTCACGGATATCGTAAACGCTTCCCCATACTTCCGGAACCCCACGGTCTACACCGAAAAGTCCGTATACAGCCTCCATTGCAGTACGTACGGAATATTCTGTTGTGAATACGGTATCACGAGGAGTTTCCGCAAACTGGCCCAGGAATGCAAAGTTTACACAGCCATCCGGGATAACATCCGGGCGGTCACCTTTGGTACGCGGCATGAAGAAGGCGGTGATATACGGCATCATGGTCGGAACGCAGACAGCACTGTTTTCTGCCATATCGTCGATCTGATCTACCGGAACACCCAGGTGGTACAGCCACTCGGCGGTAATTTCCTTACCGGTACAATCCTTCATCGGCTTCTTGATATAATCACCGGGAACATCTGTGAACAATCCGTAAACCCATACACAGACCTTCTTCGGATCCTGATCCTTGAACTGTCCCTGACGGTTGATGGTCCAGCTTAAGAGCCATTTGGAATCCTGGCAGCTTACGATACCACCGGTAACAACCTTGCCGGTACGTGGGTCACGCTGGCTGATATTGGTGATATAAGGGATAATACGGTCATCCAAAGTGGTGACAGTAGCGGATTCCCAGTTTGTTCTGGAAATGTCTGAGCAGAACTTTTCCGGATGTCCGAAGGAAGGATCCTGAGCTGCGATATTTTTCCACAGAGACCATACACCACTGGTACGGACCTCTGCATCACCGTTTGGTGCGTGGTTCTGGTCACCGTAGATCGTGCCCTCTGTACAGCTTCCGTTAGTGACGAAAACATAATCATTCTCTGTAAGAAGGATACCCTGCTCCACATCCTTTACCTTGCATTCGATAGCAGTGGCGATCTTTTTGCCATCCTTGAAATTGAAGATCACGTTTGTGACTTCAGTATTAAACTGGAAGTCAACACCTGCATCCTCCAGATATTTTTTCATGGGAAGGATCAGGGATTCGTACTGGTTGTACTTGGTGAATTTCAGGGCGCTGAAATCCGGAAGACCTGCAATGTGGTGGATAAAACGCTGGAAGTAAAGCTTCATCTCCA
>ENA-OQDW01000130-OQDW01000130.1-human-gut-metagenome-genome-assembly--contig:-NODE-130-length-29534-cov-9.323766_pt1 | contig 29534 bp, 19 predicted proteins | sample MGYA00242784_ERZ504613 | MGnify/ENA primary metagenome ERZ504613 (study PRJEB26092, sample SAMD00036330) | human gut metagenome | host: Homo sapiens | study: EMG produced TPA metagenomics assembly of...
ACGAAGCATTGAAAGCAAAATCGAGTTTCCACTTATCGCGAGCCTGGCAGTCCATAAGACCAGTATAGCCTTTGGCGTCACGAAAGCAAAATTCGATCTGGAACCTGGTTCTATAATAAAGAAGTACTTCTTCACCCGAAAGTGAGGTGTCTGTAGAGAAGAATAGTTTCTTCTTGCCATTCGGCATCTGCCAGATGACAAGTCTAACTTTACACCTGAGTGCCTTGGAATAGGCTATCAAAGTATAAGCTGTTCCTTCTATATCTTTCATCTCCATCTTCTCCATTCGAGTGAGGTCAAGATTCTTCATATCAATCTTGCCATCCTTGGTCTTTGGGCGACCACGTTTTCCAGTACGTGGACCAGCATAGACATAAAAGAGACAAGCATTGTCACGAAAGCGGCTTATCAAAGAGAACCCTTCTTTCTTTATCCCATTAACAAATGTACTTGTAGAGAAGTAAGCATCTGCAACTATGAGGGTTGAGAGTTTGAGAAGTTCCTTGCGGTAACGCTTAATGACGCCGATATAGAAATCTACCATAGTCTTGTTTCTAAGACTCAGTTCTTTATTACTTAGCGACTGGTGTGCTCTTAACATCATGCAGTCTTTGGTATCAATATCAATGAGGCCAATACCCATGATTTCGAGACCATGTTTAACAGACTGTGCACATCCCGACCAAAAACGACCGATATGTGGAGTCTTCTTGCCAGCTTTGCTGATGTAGCTGGGATCAATGGCAATAGCCCATCTTCCCTGTTTACCAAAGAAGCGCTTGGCAAGTGAGACATTAAGTTTGAGCCAGTCAATGCTTTTCGACTTTTTAAAGCCGAATGCGTTGCGATAGGTTTGCTCAACATGCGAGCCATACCTCCCCATTTGGGTGAAATTTATCTTTCTTGGTATTACCATGAACAAAATTATCACCTCGATGAGTATTTTCTCGAAACTTTTTGTTAACTTTGCAGCCGAATCTTCAACTGCATCTTTAAAGATATCCATATATTGGTCAAGTCCTGTATTCATATAATTTTGCGTTTGTCGTGATTTGCAAAGTTACTGAAAATCAGTGACTTGACCAACTTTTTATAGTTAAGTTTTCATAAGCATTTCTTAATATAAGTTATTGATTTACAGACGATTAAATGTTAATTTAACGCAGTATTGATTTTAAGTTTATTGATAATAATTGTTCATTCGTGGAACGAGAAATGTTTCTCATTTCCGCTTGCAAAAGTAACAGAAAAGGCTGAAAAAGACTTTGCGTGGTATAACAAATACTTTGTGAGAAGTACCAAATAGGTTTGATAGCCAACATTATAATGAAAATGATACACCATCAAACCTATTTGTAAACGTCTCATTTGTTATATGTTAAATATCAATTACTGAATTATCTTTTTCTGATAACATTGCCTTTATAGTTATGTTTATCGCTGCCCAGAAAGGTTGAATGTCTCGCCAAGTTTTGGGCGGATGATGACCCTTCTGTAACTGGTCAGCGCCGGAGTCCCATTGTCTGTCACTTCACAGATTATATGCAGTTCTTTTCCTGCTGCATCCTGGGGGATACGTAGAATGGCATTAGCTTTGTCTGCCTCTCTGATACTTACCGTTGAGGTGTAAGTACCCGCTTCCGGCAATATCCACCAGTGGAATGTCAGTTTATCTTTATCCGGATCCACAGATTTTGAAGCGTTTAATTGGAGTTCCTCTTCTGTTTCTGGTTCAATTATAATCGGGTTCAATCCCTTTTCACCATTTACGATGACTATCGGGTTACGGTTTCCTTTGCCGTATGCAGCCCAATCCATACGTGCCATGAAGTTGGCGAATATTGCGGGATAGAAGTATTTTTCATATTTCTCCGATATGCATCTGACTGCCGGATCTGCATTTGTGTAGCATGTTGTCAGACTGTCTGGTGACAGTCCCCATCGGAAATAGCCACCCCAACCTACCTGGCTACATACGGTCGGATCGTTTAATCCATTTGGGGTTACATGTAGGAAAGAAGGAGTGTCGCCTTCCACTCCGTATTTGTTTTTCGGATATATTTTCCCTAGATTCCCGTGATTTTGTATATGAGTTGCGTATTCGTTCCAATTCTGGCTTCCTATGGCGTTCTGCACGATCCAGGCGCTGTCGTCCCAGAAAAAGCGGATATCCTTGCCGCAAGTCTTGCGGATCCATTGATGAGAACTGAAGGCATAATCCACAGGGGGACCTCCGCATACATCTTGGTCTGTAATTGTATAAACACACAACTTATTCAGAAACTTTTTAAACACCTGAGCAGCAAAAAGTTCTTGAACAAGTCAAGCGGCAGAGCCGAGCGGCCCAGGATTTTGCCATGTCGAAGAATTCACTTATCTTAGTGTTGCAAAAACAAACAAGAGAATCCAACGATAGCACAGCTTCCATGCATAGTCTCCTCAGCGCGGGATACGTACAGGAAGTTAAGGAGAGTGCATCATAATGGGCAATGCACCCTCCTTGTCATCAGGAAGTTATCATTTGAACTTCCATTCGTCGAATGTGATATTGTTTCCTTTCAGGACAAAACAGAGGTCCATTGTGCCTGTCATATTCTTTTGAAGTTGGGATTCTATGAGTTTCATTTGCGGGGTACCGACTTTGATTGAAGCAATGACTTCTCCGTCCGGCCTATCCCGGCGAACTTCTATGATTCCGTTTCCGGATGCCTTAATTTCCAGACTGGAAGGTACTTTGTTGAATTCCACACCTCTGACAGCAATGATGCCAGTCTTGTTGGGAACGGTAACGGCATACATGTCCCCGATGCTTTTTCCATTTGTAAACTTGACACCTTGTGTGGCTGCTGTGGTTTCGGCCTGCTGGATGATGAACGGATTCATAGGCTGTATCTGTTTTACGCCTTTCAGAGTCTGATTACCCATGTGGATATTCACAGTATTCTCGTCAACTTGTATTTCATCGACACAAACATTACGAAAACCAGCTGTTGTATTGAAACTATGTTGCAAACTCATTGTGTGATAGAATACATACCATTTCCCGCGGAATTTGTGTAGATGTGTATGATTGTTGCTGTAGTCAAATCCATAATCTCCAGGGTTTTTCATATAGTTGTGCTGGTATTTCCAACTTTTGGTTACCAGCGGAGTTTTGCTAGTCATGTAACTCATGCAACAGGTGGTTGGTTTCTCAGTCGGGAGAGGCCAGTCGCTAAAATCTTGCCAATCTATGTTATAAGTATAAACGTATGTGCCGTTGATGTAGTTTAATTCGTTAGCTTCGAAATGATGGGGAGCCCTGATGGGCTTTATCGGGCCATCCACACTAATCATGTCTTTTCCCAAACGCATAATGCGAGCACATCCTCCGCCTACTGTCAGCCAACCTTTTCCTTTGTCATCGATGACTACACCCGGATCGAAAGCAGCTTTGCATTCTCCTGCTATGCCGGGAGTGTTTGTGTCTACCAAACTATGATTCAGCGGGCTTGACCACGGTCCTATGGGGGATGTGGATGTCAGCACTGCGGTTCCACCCCCGCTATTGGAGAAATAGAGGTAGAAGTGAGTCTTGCCGTCCGCTTCCTCACGTTTTGCGATCGACGGTGCCCATGATGTTTGTATCCATGGGGCGATGCTGTCTGTTTTAATAATTCCGTGATAGGTCCAGTTTGTCATGTCATCGGAAGACATCATCACCAGAGATTTGATGTATTCGTAGGAGTTTTTTCCGTAACCGCCTATTGAATCATATTGTTGCTGATCGTTTGTTGCGTACACATAAATTCTGCCATTATATTCTACTGCAGTTGGATCCGCTGTAAACATAAAATCCAGCAGGGGATTTCCATCTCCTGTGGTGAGTTTAGGGGAAACGTCCGGCATGGTTACATAAGGCACGGAATCATTTTGCAGGGACGGTTTTTCTCTGCCCCACGCATTTTGCTGGTGAGATATCATACATGCAGCAATGGCCATTGATAAAACAGGGGTCTGGATATTTTTCTTTTTCATTCGTATATGATTAAATTGTTTATTCGTTGCAAAATTACAAGAATAATCCGACATAGGCTTTGCGCCATATATCAAATACTTTATCAAACGTATCAAAATGCACTGGGAGGCAGGTTTGTTACCTGCCCTCCCAGTACTGAATGATTACAAGCGTAGGGCTTGATGCCTACAAGTGACGTAAGTAACATTGGGTATAAACTAAAGTTACATGGCACCCTATTAACAAGGCAAAAATAGCTCAAAAATGTCCCTAATCCAAAAAATCAGTACGAATTTTCGGATTATAATCCAAAAAACAGTGTTATTTTTTGATTAGCGAATATTTTCATTACCTTTGCAGAAGATTAGCTGCACTCGGCAATTTGAAAGCGAGCTTTCATTGCGCTCATTTGCATAATCTTTGCAGAAGATTTAAACATAAGAATAAAATGATAAGAAGGAAACTACAAGAAACGATAGAGGCCAGAATGTTTGGTGGTAAAGCTATTATTATAATAGGTGCCAGACAAGTAGGAAAAAGTACGCTTTTCAAAATGATACTTGAAAAACGTACGGAACCTATATTGCAATTAAACTGTGATGAGCCAGAAGTAAAAGAAATGCTATCCCAGGTGAATAGCCAAGAACTAAAATTGCTCATTGGCAAACACAAGATTGTCATGATAGACGAGGCACAAAGAGTAGAAAACATAGGGCTAACCCTAAAATTGATTACCGACAACTTCCCTGAAGTACAATTACTGGTAACAGGCTCTTCCTCATTTGAATTACAAAACAAGCTCAATGAGCCACTGACCGGCAGAAAGTTTGAGTATCATCTCTTTCCATTGTCCACTGGTGAATTACTCGAATCTCAAGGCTTACTTACAGTAAAGCAAACACTAGAGAATCGCCTCATCTATGGCTCATACCCAGATGTCATCAATCATACAAAAGATGCAAAAGACATCTTGTACAATCTGTCCAATAGTTATCTCTATAAGGACTTGCTCACCTTAGAGAGTATACGCCGACCTGCATTGCTTAGCAAGCTACTCACTGCTTTAGCACTGCAAGTTACTAGCGAAGTTTCATACAATGAGCTGGCACAGACAGTAGGTACGGACAGCAAAACCGTGGAAAAATATGTAGACTTGCTAGAAAAATGCTATATCATCTTCAAGCTAAATGGTTTTAGCAGAAACCTGCGCACAGAACTGAAACGAGCCAAGAAGTTTTACTTTTACGACAATGGTATCCGAAATGCCATATTGCAAAACTTTGCGCCTTTGGCCCTTCGACAAGATGTTGGTGCCTTGTGGGAGAACTTCGTTATCAGCGAAAGAATAAAAGCTAACCAGTATGAAGGAAGATATGTAAACAGCTATTTCTGGCGAACCAACCAACAGCAAGAGATAGACTACATCGAGGAAAGCGACGGACAGTTTACTCTCTTCGAAATGAAATGGAATCCAAAGAGAGCAAATACTCAGTTTCCTGCTTCCTTCCTAAACACATACGATGTGAAGGATAAAACAATCATCACTCCCGAGAATTGGCTAGAGCACCTATAAGAAACAAAAAAGTCCTTTCACTTCTCTATCTGAAATGCAAGAAGATAGATGAAAGGTGAAAGGACATCTAAACAACAAAACTATTTTTATTTTATCACAAAACCTAACTACTTCATCACAATTTTTCTACCCTTGTGAATAAAGATTCCGCTTGTAGGATGGCCTAATACATCACGTCCTTCTCTGGGAAGCCAAATTAAAGATTTTGGCACGAAAACGACTTTTCTCGAAAAAAAAGTGAGAAAAAGTGCGTTTTCGTGCCATTTTAAGGAAAGTATAGTAAACAGCGAAGTCACACTAGACAATCTCTTTCAAGAATGACACATAGGAGAAAGAGAATATTTTCATCATTAAAAAAATGCAAAAAGGTTGACCGTGTCATCACAACACAGCCAACCTTAACGACTAACATCTTTTTTCGGTTAATCTTTGTATGATAAAACCTAAAACTAATGTTCTACTTACAAAACTTTATTGACCAACAGGTGGAACAATCGGCTTGTTAAAACCTTCAATAAATACAAAACTAATATCTCTTGACATTATAGGATGACCTGTAGTCTCATCTATTATGCTTATAGAAAACTCAAAAACATCAGTGTGTCCATTCTGGCCTATATATGCAAAATTTGTCCCAGGTTGTACTTGAAGGACCTCATCACCATTACCTTTTAATATTTTCCAAGAATAATGGTAACCATAAGGCAAAGCTTTCATTTGAACGCCTATTGTACATGCTCTTTTAGGAAATCCATTTTCTTCTAACAATTCATAAGTATTTGGATACGCACTAGTAGTATACGTACCTCGTAGATACGAATAATCCACTTCATTTTCTGCAATCGATGCAGCCATGGCCATGCACGATGCAATAATTGCCACGAAAGTCAATAAAAATTTCCTCATAGTTTATTATTTTAAATTAATCATTAATTATTTTACATCACTTTCTCCTTTAGCAGAAGAAGCAAGACCATCAGCAAAACCACCGTAAGCAGGCTTGCGCTGATAGTTGAGGTTCCAAAGACCTACAGGCTGTCCAGGGCGCCAACCGCTGTCTGTTGGTGAATCGGTGAGACACCACTGGCAGATACCATACTGCTGACTGACAGGAACGATCTTGAAATACTGCTCGATAATCCACTTGTAGTGTTCAGCCATAGCCTTTTCCTTAGCCACACGCTCTTCAATAGGAAGCTTCTCCAGCTGAGCAGTAGTAACATCTTTGCCATCTTTATCTACATAGCCCATATCAATCTCTGAGATACGGACGAGCTTGCCAGTCTCTGCCATGATCTTGAGCATGTTCTGGATGGCCTTCTTCTTGCTTTCCAGAGTCTGTTCATTCTCGTAGTAGCTGATGTGCATCTGTGATCCGATACCATCAATCTTGGTGTTCCAGCCGAGTTCCTGACCCTTCTTTTCCCATACGCCAATCCAGTAAACGAGCGACTTCACCTTCTTGTTGTCGTCCCAGTCAGACTCCAGGTTATAATCGTTGATGAAGAGCTTGAGGTCTTCAGGGTTTGTACCCTCTACCGCAGCATAAGCATCACGAGCCGCCTTCTCTACGATAGGACCATACATCTCTGGTGTGAAGTAATCCTGCCAGTAGAAATCTTGTGGATTATGCTCACTGGTAGCCTCAGTCTGAAGAGCATAGTATCCGTTTACGTTGCCACCACCAGAGACAGCCTCGTTGATGAGATCCCAAGCCTTCACCTTGCCTCCAGTGGCCTGCATCATGCCACTTATCCATTTGTTCATCGCCCAGGTAAGAGTATCTGATTTCTCCTGAGGAGTGAGAGGGATACCATCTGAAGACTTCGTGTAGTAAACTTCAAAATCATCAATATAGAGGGTACCCGGATATTTACCGATATTCAGCAGCAGGCGCAAGGCATTGTCACCTTTACATGTAGTAGTCACATCAACTTCCTTCCAATCAGTTGTAACGTTGATGGTAGGGAAGTCACCACAGCCTTGGTATCCTTCAGGATTTTGGAATCCAGCACCAAATTCACCAGCTACAGAACCCTTGATTTTCATCTTCAAGTGATAGGTTTTACCATTCTCGAAAGCGAAACCTGGTTCATAGCAAACCTGTGCATTCCAAGGGTTTTCCTTGGCTGCGTTGTTACCAACCTCACAAATACCATTTACAATCTTTGGCGTATTATCCATACCCCATCCACCAAGGTTCTGACCATCATCAAAGGTAAGATGCCCAACACTTACAGGGATTTCAACAGCACCCGCACCAGCTACATTACCAATCTTATAGTTGACGTCTACCCAAGAAACTTTGGTCCAGTGAGAAATATCATTTTCATCAAAGGTAGAGTTTACTACAAGATTATGGTCAGAGCCCTTTTCCTTCAATACAAAATTATCAAAATAGAGAGTACCGCCAATCTTTCCGAAGCAGAAACGCATACGATCGATATCCGCATTCGGCGTAAAAGAGAAGCTATTATCAATAGCACTTTCAGCTACAGTAAATGAACCTGCTCCATACTGTGTATCAGAACCATCTTTCTTACCAGGCCAGAAATCAATCGTTCCAGGATTAGTTCCCCTTACATTAAGTGAAATCTCGTAAGTTTTACCTGCTTGAAGAGGTTTATCCAGATCATAGTAGATTTCATATTCCAGGTATCTGCCTTAGGAGCACCAGCCGTGATGATAAGTCCAGGATTCTTCTCAGCAGGAGGCAACTGCTTATCCTTTATCAGCTCATTCAGATACTTTCTAGGCTGCTGAGCATGCCAGGCAAGCGTATGACCATAAACTGTTAACCCTGCATCCTCTGCTGCGGAAACAAAAGAAGATACCTTACTGAAATCCATCACACCCTGGTCGTTGACACAGGAAGCCATCTTCATGGCATTGCCTGCAACAATCTCATCAAAGTTATGGGCTGCAAGACGGAAGAGAGGACCCTGCTGGTTGAACTCGTCCGCGCCAAGTGCAGCACTAACCTTAAAGCCAGGATGAGCACCACGATCCAGATACTCCTTCAATGGCGCATAGTCGTTGAGGTACTCATACTGAGCGATGGTCTGAGGCTTCTCTACGTCATATTTCCAGTCATCCCAGTCTGCACAGCTGCCCAAAACAAATGGGCAGACCAGTGCAGATATAATATATTTATTTACTTTCATACTACTAAATTCATTTTCATTAGTTTGTTACGAAATTACTTCCATGACTCAAGCTTGTTGCCACGACTCATCATAGACATCACATAGTCAGCAGAGATGTTCCATGTTTTCTCGTGCTCTACATCACCGGCGTTGGTCACAACAGTAGCATTAAACTTGATCTTCAGACAATCAGCCATGCGGTTCTTGTCGCTGAAATCCTGAATGCCACGAGGAGCAAAAGTACCATTACCAATCACCTTGCCATCCTGAAAAACCTGACAGTTTTCACCATTGAATGCCAGCGTCAAGGTCAACTTCTTGGTTGCATCAATCTGGCTCCAGCTATCCGTTGCATCATCATGCTTCCACTCCTTAACAGGATAAGAGAAAGTGATGGAAGATGTGTTGAAATCTACAGTTGAAACCCCATCCAGGGCATCCTCATTCTTGTGGGTAATGGTCTTCAGATCCTGGATATTGGTAGTTCCTGTCTTGCAATACAGACCTGAATACTGATTCTTGTACTTCACACAGAGCAACTGATAGTTCTGCTTTTCAAGGATATCATCACCAGTGAGGGAAGAAACGAGTCTTACTGGCAATACATAGTGTGTAGTAGCAGCCTTTGGATCGTTGAAGAAGGCATCAGTAAGATGCACTGTTGTACCACCAATAATCTTTCCCTTAGGGATAGTCAGGGTATTAGGATCCTCCAGGGTATAGTAGGATGAAGGGAGCACCTCCATACCACTGCCTTCTGGCAGAAGAGATGGATCTATCTGATAGCTGATCTTACAGTCCTTGGTATTCTTGTAGCCACCACCCCAAGTTGCCTGCAGCTTGAACTGATGAGCATTGTCATCGGTGTTTACTGCATCATCGTCATTACCAAGGGTGATAACGCGGATAGGTGCCTGCATAGAGAAATATACAGATATCTTACCGTTGTTGCCACCATTGGCTGTTCCTCCCTGAAGACTATCTTCCCAATCTCCGTTTGAACAAGAGGTAGAAAGACCAGCTACCAAGCAAGTCCCATGATTGCAGTTCCTATTTTTCTGAATGTTTTATTCATATTCTTCATTTTTTCTTGTTATTACCAAATGTTGTTCTTTTTACCATCCAGCGTTCTGAACGAGTGATGGGAAATTAAGAATCTGGTCGTATGGTATAGGACCATAGAAGGCATTCTCCTTGAAGTTACGTGTTTCCACTGAGATTGGAGTATATTTCTTGCCAGCCTCTTCGTTGGTGATACTCATACCCTTTGCCTCCTCTGTGAGGTTAGCCTTCCAGCGACGCAGATCCCAGAAGCGGAAGCCTTCGAAGCAAAGCTCGATGCGGCGCTCGTTTCTAATCAAGTCACGCATCTTTTCCTTGCTCTGTGCACACTCTTCCAGGTATGGATCATCGCCAAACTCTCCCAAGCCTGCACGCTCACGGATTGCCTTGATGACATCGTAGGCTGAGTAACCTGTACCACCCTTAGGACCATAAGCCTCATTGGCTGCCTCGGCATAATCCAGATAAAGCTCTGTGTAACGGATGCGGGCTGTATAATGATAAGCCTTGCCGTTTACCGTAGGATCCAGGTTGATGTCCTGACGGAGGAGTTTCTTCATATAGTAACCTGTGCGGGTTGACTTGGAAACGTCCTTGTTGAGACCATCGAGATTAGTAGCATTGTCTGCCTGTGTATTGATGACGGCATTTCCTGAACCGGCTGTCTGTCCGTTATAGATAATGTACTTAGCCAGACGTGGGTCACGGTTTGCGTATGGATTAGCTGGGTCATATTCGCTCTTGGCATCTGTAATAGGATAACCGTTGGCAGCAGGGAATGCATCTACAAGATTCTGGGTTGGATTGATACGACCCTGACCATAGATTGATGGTGGGTAGTACTTGGTCTCCAAATCATTGTTCTCGCTCTTCTCTGTACGCCAGAGTACTTCCTTAGGACATTCTGCCGCTGTAAGATCCTTCATGTTTGGGTCTGCATACCACTCCAAACCATTTGTATCAATGCCTGAAATGCCGCCATTGAGGTCGAGCACAGCCTTAGCATATTGGGCTGCCTGCTCGTAGGTTACGCCGCTGCCACTGGCAAAGGCTGGAGATGCAGCCATCAATGTAGCCTGTGCAAGAACGGCACGGGCGATACGACCACTTAAGCGTCCGGCGAAGTTGGTACCAAGTACACGATTGTAAGTAGCCTTTGTAACTGTATAGGATTTGCCAAGCAACTAACGGTCATTGTCTCGTTATCCGTATCCTTGTAATCAACAGGAAGTACACGTACAGCCTCTTCTGCATCCGCAATGAGCTGCTTCATGCAGTCGGCATAAGAAGCACGCACCTCCAGAGAATTGAAATCTGAACTTACATTTGTTGGCACAAGATCGTTAGGAACACCGAGGAGTTTTCCATTGGCATCCAAACCACCATGGGCACGGAGCAGATAGTACATGAAGAGTGCTCTCAAACCCTTGGCCTCGCCGATATAACGCTGCTCATACATGGCACGCACTACCTCATCGCTGTTCCAGTTTACCTTATCCACATTGGCAAGGAAAAGGTTAATATACTGGATGGCTGCACGACAGTTGCGCCAGGTTTCCACCGGATTGTTGCTTGAAGTCCAGCTATCTACGCCAGTCATCTTACGATAAGAGTCGGTAGCATCGTTGCTTACGGCATCGTCTGTTGCAACATCATTGAATGAGTAAGAGCCGTTTGGCAAACGAGTATAGGCGTTGCCAAGCAAACCATCTGCATAGTCTGGATGGTCGTACATATACTCGAAACCCAGATGGTTTTCGATGGCAGGCTTAAACATGTCGTCACAGCTTGTCAATCCTATCGAAAGAGCCAGTCCGAGCACCACTCCACCAATTTTATATTTTGATAGTAAGTTGTTCATCACTTTTGTCATTTTCGTTATCTTAATTTTCTATATTAGAACTCAACCTTTGCACCGATGGTGAAACTGCGGGTTTGAGGAGCAGAACCTACATTGCGTTCCATCTGCTTGCGCTCACCGGCTATCGTCAGGAGGCTGCTGCCATTGACATATACCTGCAAGCCCTTAACCAAGCTATTGTCTCCGAAGAGAGACTTGTTGAAGTCGTAGGTAAGCTGCACGCGGCTCAAGTCGATACGGTCTGTAGAATACATCCAGTAGTCGGAAGCACAGAAGTTGTTGTCACCACTCTGTGTTGTCAGACGAGGATAGGTGATAGACTCACCGTTCTTGTATTTACTCTCTGTCCAGGCACCGAGTACCACATCACTGTACTTACGCTCACCGTAAACCCAGTTGTAGGTATCGTCCTTGAGAGCATTGCCACCAAACTGACCTGTCAACATGGCGAAGAGAGTGAAGTTCTTGTACTTCAAGGTAAGATTCATACCACCGGTGAACTTGGCGCTCCAGCGACCGATAACCACGCGGTCCTTGCTGTCGATGATATTATCTCCATTCTGGTCCTTGTATCTCAGATCACCTGGCTTTACTGTACCGAAAGAGCTCTTGACCTTATCATTGTCAATTTCATCCTGACTGTTGTAGTAGCCTAAGCACTCATATCCCCAAAGGCATCAGTGAGCTTGCCTTCTGTACGCATGTAGTCATACTCTACATTCTCTGCAACCTTCAGGTTCTTTGAACTGTTGGTCTGTCCGAATGCCTGGATACCATATTCGAAGTCTCCCACCTTGTCTTTGTAACCGAGAGAGAAGTCAACACCTGTGCGGCGATTCTTACCATAGTTGATGTATGGCACGAATGTAGATACAGGCCAGTAGGTATGCATATAGCTTGGATAGATGTAATCTGGCTGAGCGAGCAAGCCATCAGTCACCGTGTTGTAGTAGTTTACGGCAAAGCTGAGTCGGTTACTGAACAAGGCACCATTCAAACCTACGTTGAACTCCTTGCGCTTGATGAAGCCCAGATTGTCGTTACCACCACGCTGCGAGTCGGAAGTCTGGATGCTGTTGTTGGCGTCAGACCATCCCCACCATGTACCGGTAGCCGTGAAGATATTCTCATACATGAAGTACTCAGAAATATCAAGATCCTGGTTCAAAACGGTATAACCTGCGGTAAGACGGAGGTCATTGAGCCAGTTTACATCCTTCAGGAAATTCTCTTCAGAGAGTCTCCAGCCGAGAGTTGCCGATGGAGAGATGGCATTGCGGTTGCCCTCAGGAAGCTTTGCCGAATGTACCACATTGGCTGCCAAGTCGGCATAGTACTTATGTGCATAGTTGTATGACACGAGAAGTCCCAGGTTGGCATTGCTTACCTTGTGATACTCACCGCTGATGGTCTGCTGATAACCATTGGCGAGCAAGGTGGCATTGACATTGTGATTGCCGAAGGAGTTAACGTAGTCAAACTGTCCGGTCCAGGCAAGAGTCTGCGCTCTGCTGAGTTGCTGGAGTTCAAAGTACCCGTATGCTTATCCTCGCCATACTGTGTGACGGAACCGATAATCTGCTTGCCGTCAAACTGTGTCCAGTTGACACCGAAGGTTGCATAACTGTCGTTCAAGGATGTTGTGTATGACGTAGAATAGTCAACCGCAAACATGGTCTTGAAGCTCAATCCCTTCAGCAAAGAAGAGAGATCAAACTTGACACCAGTATCAAACTGCATCTGGCGGGAAGTCCAGGTGTTGTAGCCTGCTGCATACATATCTGCGAAGGCATTGGTCTGGTCTTCCTGTGTAGCACCCAGGAAATACTTTCCGGCTGGCAATCCCGCAGGATTGGTGATGATATTTCTTGAGTTATTGATGAGAGCCAGAGAATTGGCATCCATCGGGTCAAGATAAGACAGCGGGATGAATGGAGCCACACGGTTAGGGCGCAATGTAGAAGCTGCCTTCCAGAATTCGCTGTTTGAACCATGCTGGTTATAATAGGTAGCGTTGGCATTCACCCAACCAGAAGCCCAGTCAGCGAGCTGCAGGTCGATGTTACCACGTACGTTCAGACGGTCGGTATAGTTGTTCTTTCCTTCACCGAAATTGAGGAAATCACCCTCGCGGTAGTAGCTCACGTTGGTATAGAACTGTGCAAACTTACCACCACCCTCGAACTCAGCCGTCACATCGTAGCGAGACTTGGTCTTCTTGAGATAATCAGAATTATAGAACTGCTGGTTTGGATAACGGTAAGGATTGGTACCTGCAGCCGTGTTATAGATGTCTTCATCTGAATATTTAGCAGAAAGACCATCATTGGCAAGAGCCTGATTGTAAAGCGTCATATACTGCGCACCATCGAGGTAGGTAGGATAAGACTTCGCTACACTCATCTGATAGTTGGCACGGGCGCTTATCTTCAGCGGTTCAATCTTACCACGCTTTGTTGTGATGAGGATAACACCCTTTGCAGCACGGCTACCATAGAGAACAACGGCAGAAGCACCCTTGAGGAAGGTAATGTCTTCTATCTCCGTTGGCAAAACATTGTTTGCATCACGTGGCACACCGTCAATCAGCACGAGTGCATCACCCTGGTTCCACAGCGACCCGTTATAACCTGCAGCCAAAGCCTGCATATTGTCGAGGCTATAGGTATTGTAGTTCTTCTCCAGCAGATTCTTCACCTTGACCGTGCTGACAGGAGTGATTACATCACGGGCATCCGCCTTGCGGAATGCCACGTTGATGGTGTCTGCTTCTGTGGCATCCTGTGCCATCACTCCTTGTGCAGAGAGAGCGAAGAGGGAAACCGGAAGAATCGCTTTATATCTTGAAATTATGTTGCTCATAATTTTTCCTTCTTTATTCTTTTAATTGTTTTCTTGATTCACACTCTATTACCAACCTGGATTCTGGAACATCTCAGGATAGATACTGGTGTCTTTCTTCTTCAGAGGCATCCACCAGTGCTTGCTTGTGAAGTGGCGGGTAAGAATGGTCTTCTCCTTGAAACCGGAAACCTCGGTGTTCTGTGGATTCTTTGGATCAAACTTTCCTGCACGTACAAACTCCTGCGATGTCTTGATGTTGTATGGTGCCTTGTCGAGAAGCAACCAGCGGCGCAGGTCGTTGAAACGATGACCTTCGAAAGCAAGCTCTACGGCACGCTCGCGGCGAACCTCATCCATGAACTTGTCCTTGTTGCCGGTAAACTTGGCAGCTACATCGGCTACACCGGCACGTTCGCGAATCTTGTTCACTGCATCGAGAGCAGTGAGTGAGCACTTGGCTGAAGCGGTGGCTCCACCTACGGCTGCACAAGCCTCGGCATACATCAGATAACAGTCGGCAAGACGCAGGTAAGGCACATCAATGTACAACTTGTTATAAGTAGCACCCATATCATAGGTGTTGGCGATCATAGGAATGAACTTATAAAGCAGGTAACCAGTGCGGCTCTCATTGATATCGTCACGGTAAGTACCACCTGTATAGAGGTTGGCATATCGGTTGGCTTCCGGTTCGATGGCTCCCTCTACCACCTTTACTCCATCATATACGATGTCGTGATAGAAACGTGGGTCACGGTTCTTCCAAGGATGGGTTGGGTCGAAACCAGACTCTGGGTCATCGAGAGGAAGACCATTCGCCATACCATAATAGTTTACGTAGTTGGCTGTAGGCTGTGAGGCTGCCTGACCACCTGTAAGAATCTGACCGCCAAACTCGGTGAACACTCCGAAGTGAGAGTTCTGCCATGCATCGGTTGGAATATCACGGAGAATATTCTCGGTAGAACCTGGAGGAAGCATGTTCTTGTTCCAGGTATAGAACAGATCTGAGTAATCAGCAAAATCCACGAGCTTGTACTGGGTCTGTCCTGTCTCAACAAGAGTAAGGAGTTCGCCAAGTGCTCGGCAGCCTGCTGTGCATAGTTGGTATCGTAATCGTAGGTGCTGGCATTGCCGTTTACGTTCATCTTGGCATCGCAGTTCTTCACCAGTGGAGAAGCTGCCCACAAGAGTGATTTGCCTTCATAGGCAAGTGCGGTAATCTTGTTGATGCGGAAGCCATTCTTGCCTAATGTATTGCGACCAACAGAAGACTTATCCAGTCGATAGGCAGAAGCTCTGCAGCCTCACGGAAGTCTTTAGCAGCCTTCTCGCACATGCCTGACAGGTTTCACGAGGAAGAGTCATTGGCTGGTCGGCAGCTATGGTATGATCAATATATGGCAGACCACCGAAATACTGCATCAGCTGGAAATGAAGCCATCCACGGAAGAAGAGCAACTGACCCTTGATGGTATTCTTCTCCTCCTGGGTGGCAGCCGTCATCAGGTTCATATTCTCCAGACCCAGATTTGCCTTACGGATACCGTACCATGCAGCCTTCCAGAGACCACGCTTGAAACGGTCATTAGGATCAAACGTATCAGCCTGATCCATGAAGCATGCGCCCCATCCGTCAAACTCTTTCTGCCAGCCCCAGAAGTCACCCTGGTCAACCTTGTAGCCCATGAGGTAGTCGTAACCCACAGCCTGGATATCATCCTCACCCCAGTTCCAACACGTTGTCCAGTAACTCTTGGAGAAGTCAGGAATACAGAGATAAAGCTCCTCTGTAAAGCCCTGGAAATTCTTGAAATTCTTGAAAGCAGCCTCTGGAGATACATCCGATTCTGGTGACTTGTCAAGATAGTCTGTACAGCTGGTAGTCAGGGCGAGAGAACATCCCAATGCCAACGCCAGGCAGGCAGACTTATATTTAGAAATTATTCTTGTCATAATAAATAATGTGTTATATTAACGCTGTTTACAACTCTAACTTGATACCGAAGTTGATACGCTTCATTGTAGGGTATGCACCCTGAGAAGCAAGACCTGTACCGGCGAAGTTCGACTCACGGTCGTCAGGCATATCTGTCCAGAGGAAGAGGTTGTTACCATTTACATAAACCTTCAACATCGAGAGACCGAGACTCTTGATCCAGCCGCCATTCCAGGTATAAGCTACCTCCAGGTTCTTCAAGCGACAGAACGAACCGTCGTAGAGGAAGCGGGTACCCTCATAGTAACTTGGAGTAGAGTTCATGCGGAGTGAAGGAATACCGTTTGGAGTTGATGGTGACCAGTAAGCACCCTCCTTGAACACCGTGTGAAGGTATGGCTTAGGCAGTGAGTTGAATGCTACATAGCGGCTCACGTTGTTTACGCCATAGAACTGCGCAAAGATACTGAATCCCTTGTAATCAATACCGATAGTGGCATTGTAGGTGTTCTGAGGAGTACCTGTAAAGCCATAAGGCGCACTATCATTGGTATCAATCACACCGTCACCATTGAAGTCGGTGATGATATACTGACCTGGCAACTTCTGGTTGTCGTTGGTATTATGAGGAGTCATTGCGATAACATCATCCCAAGACTGTGCTGTACCATTGTCGAGATAGCTCTTGCCCTGTCCGATGGAGAATCCCATGTTCTTCTGGTATGCAGGAAGCAACTCTGGGTCGTCATGCTCGGTAACAACATTTTTTGCATGCGTCATGTTCATATTGGCATAGGCATGGATACCGTTGGCAAAATCATACTTCAGTCGAACTTCAAGCTCATAACCTGTGGTCTTGGTTCTACCCTTGTTCAGGAAAGGAGCAGAAGCACCGAAATAGGAAGGCACCGAACGGCTGCTGCCGGCAATCATGATGTCGGAACGCTTCTCGCTGAAGAACTCAAGCGAACCGGCTACGAGACCACCGAGGAAAGCATAGTCGATACCGAAGTTCTTCTTGATGGCCTTCTCCCAATGGATATCTGGGTTACCTACCTTTGCTTCCTTATACCAAGTATAAATGGATTCGTTGTTTGGGTTGGTTGAATCAAGATGGGTCTTGCCACCATAAGCCCAAGTGGTCTGGTAGAGCCAGCGTTCCCATACATTATCCTCACCAATCTCTCCATAAGAGTAGCGAAGCTTGAGGATATCAATCAGATTTCTACCGAATACCTTTGTTTCAGCCACAGGCTTGAACCATTTCTCGTTGGCTACGTTCCAACCGATAGCACCAGAATTGAAAAAGGCAAAACGATTGTCCTTGGAGAACTTCTCCGAACCGTTGTAGGCACCGTTATACTCGAACATGTAGCGATCGTCATAATTATAGGTGGTACGGAATGCCCAGTCCTCACGGTAGTTGGTAAACTGAGAACCCGTAGCACGCTCAGAGCGGTTGAATACGCCCATAGCTGTTACATCGTGCTTGCCGAACTTGCGTCCCCAATAGAGCTGTGCCTGATAGAAGAGGTTACGCTGGGTAAGGCCGTTGTTGAGTGCACCCGCATCAGTCTTCCATGCGATGGTCTCCACAAAATCGAAGTTGTTGTTTCCCGCAGGCTTCTCCTTATAGGTCACCTTACCCGTAACAGGGTCGATATACTTATACTGGGCTGCATTATTGAGGTCATTGACACCTCGGTTTGCCTCCACAAACACGTTATCCCAAGATACGATGGCAGATGCCTTCAGACCCTTTGTAATAAAGGAAAGATCCTGCTCGAGCGTAAAGTCGGTGTTGATACGGGTTGTGGTGGTTGACTGCTCACCATGAAGTGCAAGCTGGGTCACAGAGTTAGGAGAGCCTTGCTCATCTTTAGGGAAATAGCCCCAAACACCATCGCTATACTGTGGCAGGAAGGTATCATGAGGTGCTGAGTAAGCTGCCTGCCAGAGCTGGGACTCAGCCCATGAGCCTTTCTCCAAACCATAAGGTGACTTGCGGATACCATGGCTACCCGAAAGGTTTGCCTTCAGCGTGGTAGTCTTGGTGAGCTGGAAGTCGAGATTGGAACGAACGTTGATACGGTTGAATCCGTAACCACTGGTATAACCACGATTGTTATTCCACTCGCGGAAGAGGTCACCCTCGTGCTGATAGTCGATGGCTGCATAGTACTTCACAGCCTTGGTACCACCTGCGATGTTCACATTGGCATTGTAAGACATGGCGTAGTCCTTGAAGAGTTCCTTCTGCCAATCTACATCAGGATAACGCTCGCTCATCAGCAATCCGGTCTCCGGATCGATACTACCTGCAGGAGCATTATAGTTGTTGATGAAGTCGGTAGAGCGGATGTCACCCCAGCTTGAAGGTGAGAGTCCCAACTCATGCTTGATTGCCTGGTTCACATAATAGAGCGCATCGGCAGAACCGTAGGTCTCAGGCAACTTAGACACCAGTTTGATCGCAGTGCTTGCACTGGCAGAAATCTTAGCCTTGCCTTCTGTACCACGCTTGGTGGTAATCAGGATGACACCATTCGCGCCCTTCACACCATAGACGGCGGTGGCAGAAGCATCCTTCAATACAGAGATAGACTGCACGGAATGGATATCCACACTCGACATAGGGCGCTCGATACCATCCACAAGAATGAGAGGGTCAGAAGAGTTCCAAGAGCTCACACCACGAATCACAATCTTAGGATCCTCATCACCAGGCATACCTGATGAAGATGATGTAATCACACCTGGCAGATTACCTGTCAGGGCAGAACCGATATCAGAAACACCACCTGCGCGTTCCAGAACCTTACCTGTGGTCTGGGTAATGGCACCTACGACAGAAGCCTTCTTCTGCTGACCATAACCAACGACTACAACTTCGCCGATGGCGTTGTCGTCTTCAAGAGTAAGTTTGAACTCTCTCTTCTTACCAATCTTTACTTCCTTGGTCTTCATACCTACGTATGTAAATACGAGGATAGAATTCTCAGAAGGAACACTGATGCTGAAATTACCATCTAAGTCGGTGACCGCACCGACGCTGGCATTACCTTTCACTTTTACAGTGGCACCTATCAGAGGCTCACCTGTACCGTCAACAAGATTACCCTTGACCTGGATATTCTGTGCCTGAGCATTCAGGCTGCAGAAAGCTCCCACCAAGCATAAGGCTGCTGTCCGTTTCATTGTTAACACTTGTTCAATCATGTTCTATTCATTTTTGATTTATGCTTTAAAAATTTAGGCGTGTACTAAAATGTTTATTCACGGCGGCAAAGGTATGGATTTCTTTCGAAACATACTTTGCGTGGTGTAACAGAAAGTTTATCATTTTAGAAAAACCTTGCGAGAACGTATTTTCCCATTACTTAACAGTTGTTTTATTATATAAACACCTGCAGTTGGCTTTTCAACTTCTTTTCCTTCTATATTATAATATAAGGTGGAAACCACGTCTGCTTGAGTTTCTGTTTGTTTAATTCCTGTTGTGTTTTGTTTCAGATACCATTCCTTGTACCATTTGAAGCAAGCTTCGCCGCAAGCCTCGTCCACTCCCTTGAACGCAGGCTCCACAACCTTGTCCTTGAGATAAGTATCGATGTCGAAGTAGAGTCCTGAGCCTTGAAGCGTCATGCTGATATTGCCCAGTTTGTCGTGGATATACTTCCATCCTTCACCAAAACCTGATGTGGTAGCGGTGCCCCAAGTGCCATAGTTGCTCTCCACCCAGTTGCCCTGCTCGTCCTTGTGGCCTGAGCCTGGCTTGTATGGGCTCCAGTCTATCTCGGTCACGATGATAGGATTGGTCTTCGCCACTGGCACAGCATCCAGGAATGCATTGTAGAATTTCTCCTTGTTGGTATTGTCATTGTTGCCCGAACCTGACTTATACCAGCCTGGATAGCAGTGAACGGCATAACCCAGATTGTTTTGCGAGTCTACTATCGGATGCTTTACATAGTCACGATAGTTTTGCTGCCAAGTGGTGCCCGGCACCCAGATGATGCCATTGAATCCATCGCGGCGAATCCTGTTCACGACAGGCTGGAAGAATTCCTTCATAGCTCCATTGTCAGAACTGCCATTCCACGTGATGGAGATTGGCTCGTTGGCTAGCTCAATGGAAATCTGTCCGGAATGTTCCTGGATATATGGATCGGAAGCAAACTCATGCCATATATTGAGAAGATAATACAGATAGCACTTCCTCTTGGTGGCGGCATTGTTATATTCCTCTACTGTGAGCTTTGGAGGGCAAACCCCAGGAGGGCGAACCACTACATAAAGTCCGTGTGCCAAAGCCTGCTTGATGAGCGGAATATAGAGTGACTGGAGATACTTCTTATAATAAGGTAAGTAAAACTTGGTGATATTTGCCTCGCGAGTAGTCTCGGCACCATTATTTTCATAATAGCTCATATAGCCAGAGTTCAGACTCTCGGTACCATTGGTCCAGCATGGGTCCATGTGCAGACGGAACACATCACAGTAAGCACCCTGGGAATGATCGGTGATGGCAGTAAAGATCTTCTCGAAATAATCGAGACAAGGCTTCACATCAGCATCCGTATAGTCAGCCTTCCACGCCTGCCATCTCCAATTGTTGAAGTATCGATTAGGCGTATCCATCACACCATGCAAGACAACAGTCTTACCATTGGCATCCACCAGGTTCTTACCCTGCACACGGAGTGCCGGCAGATTATCTGCAGCCAGCCCCGCCATTGACAGCATAGCCATAGCGAGTGATATTAACAATTTCTTTCTGTTCATTGTAATAATTATTTTTAGATTTATCATTATTTGTCAGTCACTTTATTTTTTCATGAAGGATTGTCAAGTTCAAGTCTACAGAAAAGGATGCTGGTCTTTTAAAATAGAATGGCACGTAATCACTACGCACCATTCCCGAAAACCAATTAATCATGATTCTATATAAAAACCATAATATCAAAATCTTTTAGAAATTCTAAACCTATTCTACAAACTATTATGTATAAACCTAACTAACCTAAATATTCTAAAATATACAACTTAAAAACCGGTGCAAAGATACTCCTAATCTATCATATATACTTTATAATAAGTAACCAATAGTTTTTCTCTCGTATCACATGTAACATTATCTTTATTCTACGTAACATTTTAACATCTTTTTAGCACAAATCTATAAAAAACATACATTTCCGTGCACTATTCTCCCATAAATTGTATTTTTGCAAACAAATACAAAAAAGCCAAAAGACAATGAAACCAAGAATCATGATGATTTCCATGAAATCAAGCCTCAGAACAATGAGATACATCGGTCTTTTACTGATGTTTATCTTCTGTCTCACTGCGCAGAATATGATGGCGCAGCGAGGAAAACTTTTCAATTCAGACAACCAGCTTTCGAGCAACCTTGCCACTCAGGTGTTCCAGGATTCAAATGGTTTCATTTGGATTGCCACCCGTAACGGCTTGAATATCTATGATGGCTATAACTTTACGACCATCAGAAAAACCAAGGAAGACGACAGAGGACTGAGCAGCAATTACATCAACTGTATTACCCAAGATATCCAGGGGCATATTCTGTTGGGTACAAACAACTCTCTCCTTTTATATAATGGAAAGAGTTTTGCCAATATTCCGCTGCTCGACTCCAAGAACCAGCCTATCAGCACCTATGTAACCCAGGTTTATCGTCTGAAAAACAACGATATTGCCGTAGTTACATCGGGATATGGAATTATGCTCAAGAAAGAAAATGCAGAAGTATGCTATGCTATGAAGGGCGAAGTGGAGAACCTGAAATTCATACATAAGATTCTGGAAGATAAACAGGATAGACTTTGGATTATCCTGGAGAACGGCAAACTATACCGTGCCGACAAGAAAGGGAAACTGACCAAACAGATTCCTGGAGCAGAAACGCTGGAAGCAAAAGATATCAGGCAAGACAACAAGGGCAACATTTATCTTGCTACCAAGAATGATGGTATTTACCTTCTCAAGGCAGGTTCAACCATCTTCACCAAGATAGCCGGCATAGGCAATCTTCCTATTGACAACATCTATATCAGCCGCGACCAGCGCTTGTTTATCGGTTGCGATGGTATGGGTATCTTCGTGTATAATCCTGTAACAGGATCCTTGCTCAATAATCCCCTGTTCAGCCGAGAGGTAAATCTTGCCAAGAGCAAGATTACCAGCATTATAGAAGATTTTACGGGAAACATCTGGGTGAGTATGCTCCAAAAGGGCGTATTCATGCAGTCGCAGGCTCAATGCGATTTCAACTATATGGGCTACCGTTTAGGCAACCGGAACGTGATAGGCGAAAACAGCATCACAAGTCTGTGTGCCAACCAGGGCAATCAAGTCTGGGTAGGCACCGACAAGGATGGTCTTTACCTCTTTGACATAAAAACCGGTAGCATCAACAGCCATCTATTAAGCAACACCACGGTACTGGCACTCTGCAAAGACAAGAAAGGCAGAACATGGGTAGGAACCTATACTGACGGCATCGGATTTATAGATGCGGGGGGGTCTTTCCATCCATTCAGCCTAGGCATAGGCAACCAGGCGGGCATCTTTGATATCCAGGAAGACCCACAGGGAAATGTCTGGTTTGCTACCATGGGCAAAGGACTTTTCCGCCTTTCTCCAGATGGAAGCATCAAGCAATGGAAAGCACAAGATGGTGCCGACAACAACCTGAAAAAGAATAGTATTCCTAATGATTACCTCGTGAAACTCAGCATCTCAAAAGATGGTAAGCGGGTTTTCGTAGCCACTTCTGTGGGTCTGGCTTGCTATGACCAACAGAAGAATAGCTGGACTTCCACTTTCGGTGGCGTCAACTGTCTGAACAAGGGCTGTTTCTCACATTGCGTTTATTCTGACAGCAAGAACCGTGTATGGTTTGGCACTGAAGACGGCGCAATCTGCTATGATCCGAAGAAGGGATATGCTCATCCGAAGATTTATAACACAGAACTTGGACTTTCAGACAACAGCGTAGCCAGCATCATAGAAGATTACAAGGGCAGAATCTGGATAGGAACTACCTGTGGTTTAAACCAGGTAGATACAGAAAAAGGAACTATCAACAAGTACTTCTCAGACAATGGCTTACAGAGTAATGAGTTCAGCGATGCCGCAGCCTGCACGCTCTGGGGAGGAAAGATGCTGGTGATGGGCGGAACCGGCGGTATCAACTGGTTTGATACGGACAAGGTGAAACAGCATCCTTGGCAGGCAAAAGTTACCATATCAGGACTTCTTGTGGACAACAAACCTGTATACCGGGATATGGAATCGGGCATCTACACCATTACAGATAAAGGGGTATATAACAGCGACAAGTTCTCCTTATCTCATGAAGACAACACCTTCACCATCCAACTGTCTACTCTTACATATAATAATGTAGAGCAGATCAGTTACGCCTACAGCATCAATGGTGAGGATTGGCGAACCATACAGTCTGGCATGAACGAGCTGTCATTCTCACACATGCCAGCAGGCACCTATAAGTTCCGTGTCAAGGCCATCTGCAACGGATACGAAACCCCTGTCAAGGAGTTCTCCATCATCGTTCACCCAGCCTGGTACGCCAGCATCTGGGCAAGACTCTGCTATCTGCTAGCCTTCCTGGGACTCTGTCTGCTCTATATCAGGCACCGCAAACGCAAGATGGAAGACCAGCTCATATTGCAGCAGCATATCCATGCGGAAGAGATGGGCGAAGCAAAACTGAAGTTCTTCATGAACATCAGCCACGAAATCCGTACCCCATTGACCCTTATCCTCACTCCGCTGTTCACGCTGATTAAGGAAGACAAAGACGCTCACCGACAGGGCATCTACGATATGATGCGCAAGAACTCGGAACGAATCCTGCACCTGATTAACCAGATGATGGACCTGAGAAAGATTGACAAGGGACAGATGGTGATGCACATGAGCGAAACCGATATGGTTGCCTTTATTGGCGATGAATACAAACTCTTCTGCCAGCAGGCGATAGCAAGAGCATCCACTTCACCTTTGAACACGAAGACGAAACACTCCCCGTATGGATAGACCGCGACAACTTTGACAAGGTATTGATGAATGTTCTGTCAAACGCCTTCAAGTTTACACCTGCAGGCGGCAGAATCCGTATCACCCTCTCCCACTCGCCTCATCATGTCCGCATCGCCATCAAGGACAGCGGCAAGGGCATTCAGGAGGAAAAGCTCGAAACGATTTTCCAGCGCTTCTATCAGAGTACCACCACTTCTAATGACCGGAATGTAGGTACGGGAATCGGTCTCGACCTGACGCGCTCACTCGTGGAACTGCACTACGGAACCATTACAGCCGCCAACAACAAGACACTTGATGAAGCCGACTGGAAGGAAGGAAGCCAGTTCCTCATCACGCTGCCTCTGGGCAACGAGCATCTGAAACCGGAAGAATGATAGATGCACCGGAGCCACAGACGGCTGAAGACATCAAGGAACTGGAAGAAAACATGGAGGAAGGAAACGAAGAGAATGCTGCCGATACAGCCAATGACGCCGAAGAAGATTTCAAGAGCAAGGTAAAGAGCACCATCGCTGTGGTAGAAGACGATGAGGCTATACGTAATTTCCTGAAGACCCAACTACAGGAAACCTACAATATCCTTACCTTCTGCAACGGAAAGGAGGCGCTGCCGGAGATTATCAAGCAGAAGCCAAACCTCGTTATCTCAGACATCATGATGCCAGAAATGGACGGAAACACGCTCTGTACCAAGATCAAGAACAATGTGAACACCAACCACATTCCGGTGATTCTGCTCACAGCGATGAGCAGAGAGGAAGACCAGCTGACCGGTTTGCAGTCGGGTGCCGATGCCTATTTGGTGAAGCCGTTCAATATGGACATTCTGCGCCGCACCATCATCAACCTGCTCAACGTGCGCCGTACTTTGAAAAACAAGTTTATGGGCAACGAGAGCCAGAGCGACAGGCAACTCGCGATAGAAAAAGACCTGTCGCCAAAAGACCAGCTGATGGAACAGGTGATGAAGGTAATCAATGATAACATGGATAATGAGGACCTGAGTGTGGATATGATTGCCCGCGAAGTAGGACTGAGCCGTGTGCATCTGCACCGCCGAATGAAGGAACTGACCAACCAGACACCACATGCCTTCATCCGCAATACGCGTCTGCAATATGCCGAAAAGTTGCTGAGTCACTCTAATAAGACGATAACAGACATCATGTATGCCTGTGGTTTCTCCAACCCAGCCAGCTTCAGCACCATGTTCAAGAACTTTTATGGCTCTTCGCCTCGCGATTATATGCAGGCACACCGGAAAATCTAGCCTTTTCACTGCAGAAAAGGCCAGATGTTTCCAGAAATAAAGTATTTGTTACAAATCGAGATGTTTATGAAACACCTCGCAAAGTGTTGGTAACATTCTGTGGGGGTATATTTAAAAGGAAAGCGGTAACTTTGCAGCAGAATTCTGAATACATGTTTCAGCCATGAGTTCAGATACTCATTCTGTAATTTTAAACCCAATAATAAAATGAAGAAAATTGCAATCTTATCGCTTTCCCTGACGCTTGCAGCCGCTGCACAGGCGCAGACAGCTGAGTTTGACTATTTCAAGTATGCGGGAAATGACGCCCGCTTCAATGTTGAAATCGACAAGTCTCACCAGTATTACAACCCGGTACTGGCTGGTTTCTATCCAGACCCATCACTCTGTCGCGCAGGTGACACCTACTATCTGGTAAACTCTTCGTTTACCTTCTTCCCAGGTGTACCTCTCTCAACCAGTAAAGACCTGGTTAACTGGCAGCCAGCCGGTCATGTGCTCACCCGCCAATCACAGGTTCCATTGAAGGGCCAACACGTATCAGGCGGTATCTTCGCACCAGCCATCAGCTATAACAAGAAGAACAAGACTTTCTATATGATTACCACCAATGTGGGAGCCGGCAACTTCTTTGTAAAATCAAAAGATCCTTCCAAAGGCTGGAGCGAGCCTATCTATCTGAAGAAGATTGACGGCATCGACCCTAGCTTCTTCTTCGATGACAACGGCAAGGCTACATCGTTCACAACGGTCCGGTAGTTGGCGGTGCCGATTACGAAGGTCAACGCTCTATCCGCTGCTTCGAATTCGACGTGAAGGGCGACAGCATCAAGGGCGACTTCAAGGAGATTCTGCGTGGCGGAACCCATGTAGAGGCACGTCCTATCTGGATTGAGGGTCCTCACCTCTTCAAGAAGGGCAAGTTCTATTATCTGATGTGTGCAGAAGGTGGTACAGGCGGATGGCACAGCGAGGTTATCCTGCGTGCCAAGAATCCGATGGGACCATGGGTGGAATGCCCTAACAACCCTATTCTTACCCAGCGTACCGGTCTCGACCCTAACCGCAAGGACCCAGTATCCAGTGCAGGTCATGCCGACATCGTAGAAGATGGCAAGGGTAACTGGTGGGCTGTATTCCTGGCTTGCCGTCCTTATGAAGAGGATATGTACAACACAGGTCGCGATACTTATCTCCTGCCTGTAACCTGGAAGAATGGATGGCCAGAGATTCTTGCCAAGAATACTCCTATCTCTAGCGTTGGAGAGAAGGCTGGCTTGAAACCTGCAGAAAAGAATGAGTTCTCAGGCAACTTCTCTTATGTGGATAACTTCGATGTAGATAACAATAAGGTAGGTCTGAAAGAGTTGAATCCACGCTGGATGTTCCTCCGTGACTTCGTTGACTGTTACAAGGTAGAAAACGGCAAACTGAAGATGAACCTTCTGCCAGGCAATATCTACAAGCGTGAACCGATGTCTGCTATCTGGGCTCGTCAGCAGCACGGCACCTTCACAGCTGAGACAGAAATCAACTTTACTCCTCGCAACGACAAGGATATCGCAGGCTTAGCACTTCTCCAGAAGGAAGACCACAACTTCGTATTGGGTAAGACCATGAAGAATGGCAAGCTGATGATTACCCTGACCCGTGCCGAGAAGAACAACGTAACTATCGCCTCTGCTCCTATCAAGGGAGGTAAGCTGAAGCTGAAGGTAGAAGGTCATGACAGATATTATGATTTCTATTATGCTGAAGAAGGCGGCAGCTGGCAGCTTCTTGCCAAGGGTGTGGATGCCTCTAACCTGAGCACCCAGAAGAGCGGTGGCTTCCTCGGTGCCTGCATCGGTCTCTATGCTTCTTCCAACAAGGAATAAGGATTTGAGAAAAGATTAACGTTTTAGGAATAGATAATTAAAGAAAAGGTTGATACCTCGCGTTTTGCCTGGTATCAACCTTCTTCTTTTATTTATTCTTCACAATATCCATTGTCATTTTTCCTACCCAGATGGCGCTCTTGCCGTTCTGGTCGATTGGCACCGGTTTGCCATCGAGGTTATTCAGATACTCCAACTGCTTGAAGTAGGTATGGCTATGACCGCCCAGTATCAGGTCGATGTCACGGGTGGCTGGGGCTACCTCAGAATCGTCGATGCCATCTATCTTCCAGCCCAGGTGGGAGATACAGATGATGACATCACACTTCTCTTTCTTCTTCAATATCTCTGTCATTTCCTTTGCCTTGGCGATAGGATCGAGATACTTGATGCAGCCATAGTTGGCTTCTGTTACCAGACCGGCAAGTTCCGGACACAGTCCGAAAACGCCAATCTTCAGTCCCTTGCGCCTGATAATGGTGTAAGGCTTTACGACATCTGCCAGTTCGGTACCGGTGAAATCATAGTTGGAGCAGACGATAGGAAACTTCGCCATCTTGAAGATGCGCACCATGTTGTCTATTCCGAAATCAAACTCATGGTTTCCGATGGTAGCAGCATCATATTTCATCTCGTTCATCAGTCCTACTTCCACATCTCCCTTGAAGAGAGAGTAATAAGGTGAACCCTGTGAGAAATCGCCACTGTCAAAGAGCAGCAAGTCGGGATTCGCCTTACGTTCCTGCTTGATCATCGCCACCCTACGGAGGAAACCGCCACGATTGGCAGTAGCGGTATCTGCGAGATTCGGATTGATTGGCATTACGCATGAATGCGTATCGTTGGTATGGAGCACTACGAGCTGCTTTACCACCTTTGCCTCTTTCTTAGCTTTAGCCTGAACGGCTGCCGGCTGCATCATGAAGGATGCCAGAGCCAGACCTATATATAATAATGTATGTTTCATCAGAATTATCAACTATAAACTATTAACTATTCTACCACGCAGCGGCCTTCAATCTTAGATTCCACCATCTTGCCCTGTGCCTGCATCTCACGGAAATAATTCATGATGATGTAGCGCACATTGTTCTCTTTCTGCTTAGGAGCAAAGACCTCGGTTCCGCTCTTGAAGGCTACGAGCTGGTCATTACCTTCGGCAAGATAATCGAGGGTTGCAACGCGGTAACTCTTCTCCGGATCAACTGGTTCACCATTCAGCGTAACGCTCTTCAGTTTGCCATCCTTGGTGATAACCATTCTTACAGCATGGCTCAAGCCTTCGCCGCCACGATGAGCTATCTGTTGGAAAAGCTCCAGAACCTTATCGCCCTTCAGGGTCAGGAAACAGATTTTGTTCTCGAAAGGAGCCATATCGTTCACATCGCCTACAGTAACCTTGCCCTTGGCAAGATTAGAACGGATGCCACCCATATTGTAAACAGCGAAAACAGGCTGTTCTTCAAACTGCCTGCCACCCCATACCAGGATGTCAGAGAGCAAGTTACTGAGTTCGCTCTCCGGACGGTGGCGGGTCATATCATGAGCTATATGACCTACAACAGGGCCCATGATACTGTCTACCTTACTCTTATAAGGAGCGATAAACCTGGCAGCCTCAGCATCAGGCTGTGCATCCCATTTCTGATCAACCAATATTCGGGTTCTCTCCACCTTCGCCACCTTGTATTTCTGGGCGAAAGCCGGACTTGCCATCAGCAGCATCACCGTTGATGCAAGTGCCACCTTCATACCATTCTTTTTCTTCATATTTATTGTTATCTTAATGTTTTGGAGTGCAAAATACAAAATAAATCTGTGAAATCCGTGAAATCTGTGGGAAAAGACGCTGAACCAGAAAGAAAAATACG
>ENA-OQDW01000131-OQDW01000131.1-human-gut-metagenome-genome-assembly--contig:-NODE-131-length-29465-cov-9.327187_pt1 | contig 29465 bp, 28 predicted proteins | sample MGYA00242784_ERZ504613 | MGnify/ENA primary metagenome ERZ504613 (study PRJEB26092, sample SAMD00036330) | human gut metagenome | host: Homo sapiens | study: EMG produced TPA metagenomics assembly of...
CTCTTTCTTTCTGATCCAGGCGCCCCAAGCCCAGAGCCGGTCGGCAATGGTGAGGAGTACCAGCGGAATGATGAACCAGGAGATGATGCCGGCTATCTTCTTGGCGGCACTTACTTCCGGCATCTTGCCTATCTCGGTCTTCTCCAGTGGCTTGTCACCAATCTCTGCCATGTCAGGCAAATCGTTGTGGCTCCATTTCTGGATGATGGTTCCGTTCTTCAGCAGAAGAAGACCTGGGTTGCTGCGGATTATCGTCTTCAGCGTAGTCTCGTCTGTGACATAGAAGGGATATTCCGCTCCTGTTATGTCCTGCCAGTGCTTGATGGCTTTCTCCGTACTTGCCGTGAGGCAGAGAAAACGGTAGCCATGGTCGTTGGCATATTCGTAAATCTCATCGATATTGCCGAAGTTGCTGTCGTCGGCAAATTCCAGATGTGGCGAAACCAGGAGGAAGGTGTAGCCTTTATCGTGAATCACTTCCTGGGTGATGTCTTCTCCCGTCTTGGCATCAGCTATGCTGAAGTCGTGGATTGGAGGTACGTATCCTTCTTCGGTCTGAACCGTCTTGCTGTCGATGAAAGTCCAGGTGGAGTCGGGATAGTTGTCTAATGTAAACTCCTTCCGCTCTCCGTTCTTCTCCAGGATGAAGGTGGTATCAAACTTGGGTTGCTTGGCTCCTTTCGGAATCTCCATGCCCTTGGCGATGTTGACACCTATATGATAAGGACGGAAGTCGAATTGCGGCAGATACCACAGACTCCAGATGCTCATCACGATGGAGAAGAGGAAGGTGTAGTTGATCACCACCCACTGGGTCTGTTTCGAGATGAGTCTCTGCATCTCCAGCGGCTTTCTCCAAAGCAGGACGGCGAATATCAGGAGGATGATGTTCTTGATGAATGTCTCCATATTGGTGAGCACTACGGCATCACCGAAGCATCCGCAATCCTTTACTGGGTCTGCGATAACGATCCACAGGGTAATCAGCGTCATCACGCTCATCACGGCAAGGGTGATCTTGCTCATCAGTCTCCGTCGGATGGCGAAGAGGAGGAAGATACCGATGGCAAACTCTGCAGTGGCTAGTAATACCGACATCACGAGGGTGCTCCAGTCGGGGAACATCCAGTCGATGTGCAGCGCCTCCAGATAGTCGGTTATCTTGTATTGCGTGCCTAATGGGTCAATTCCCTTTACAAATCCTGAGAAAATGAAGGTTATAGCCATCAGCAGTCGCCCGATATTGACCGCTATCTTTGTTAATATGTGAGTTGCCTTATTCTTCATCATTTTATATTTTACTTCTCGCTCATTTTGATGGCACCGAAGACGGCATAGTTGATGATGTCCATATAGTTGGCATCAATACCTTCAGAAACGAGGGTAGCGCCTGCGATGTCTTCAATTTCCTTTACGCGCTGAATCTTGGTCAGGATGAAGTCTGTATAACTGCTGACTCTCATCGAGCGCCATGCTTCATCATAGTCATGGTTCTTCCTGAGCATCAGTTCCAGTGCCTCCTTTGCATGGAGGTCGTATAGTTTCATAGCCTCTTCGGGTGTCATATCCACTTCATCCACGAAAGGCTTTTCGAGCTGGATGAGTCCTATGATACCATAATTGATAAGGGCAATGAACTCCGGACGGATACCTTCGCCAACCAGAGATTCTTTCTTGATTTCGAGCGAGCGGATGCGCTTCGCCTTGATATAGAGCTGGTCTGTCAGAGAAGAAGGGCGCAAGATTCTCCAAGAGGCTCCATAATCATGAAGCTTCTTCTCAAATAATGTCCTGCATTCACTCATGACATCCTTAAACTGCTGTTCTGTTTTCAATAAATCTGCCATAATAATTTCGAAATTCGGTGCAAATTTACGCATTTATTATGAAATAGCCAAATAATTATTTTGTTTTTCGCTTATATTGCTGTAACTTTTGATAAGTTACGCTGCATCTCAACAATAAAAACAAAAAAAACCTTTTTTTATTTTGTATTGTCTTCGATTTGCAGTAACTTTGCACCCCGAAAGTAAAAAGAGTATGAGAAATTTGACCAATGCCGAACTGGCACAGATACTGGATAAGGATATATTTCATAAGATTTCAGAGGCAGCAGATGGGTTGTCTGTGGAGTGTTATGTAGTAGGTGGATATGTGCGTGACCTCTTCCTGGAGCGACCTTCCAATGATATTGATGTCGTTGTGGTTGGTAGCGGTATAGAGGTAGCTTCTGCCTTGAAGAAGATGCTCGGAAGAAAGGCGCATCTCTCTGTGTTCCGTAATTTCGGAACAGCACAAGTGAAGTATCAGGATACTGAAGTGGAGTTTGTCGGCGCCCGTAAGGAGAGCTATCAGCGCGATTCCAGAAAGCCTATTGTGGAAGATGGAACGCTGGAGGATGACCAGAACCGCCGCGACTTTACCATCAATGCGATGGCTATCTGCCTGAACAAAGACCGTTTTGGAGAACTCGTAGATCCTTTTGATGGTGTCTACGATATGGAAGATGGCATTATTGCCACTCCGCTCGACCCGGATATCACTTTTTCTGATGACCCGCTGCGTATGATGCGTTGCGTGCGTTTCGCTACCCAACTCAATTTCCAGATAGAGGAGGAGACCTATGATGCGCTCTCCCGCAATGCCGAGCGCCTGAAGATTATCAGTGCTGAGCGAATCTGCGACGAGATGAACAAGATTATGCTCTCCAAGCACCCAAGTAGCGGTTTCTATTACCTGAAAGATACAGGTCTGCTCGATCTCATTCTGCCAGAACTGGTTGCGATGGACAAGGTGGAAACCCGTAACGGCAGGCACATAAGAATAATTACGACCATACGATGGAGGTGCTCGAGAATGTGTGCAAGCATTCAGATAACCTCTGGCTCCGCTGGGCTGCTCTCTTCCACGACATCGGTAAACCGAAGAGCAAGCGCTGGGACAACAATATCGGCTGGACATTCCACAGTCATAATATAATAGGTGCAAAGATGATTCCGGGTATCTTCCGCCGTATGAAACTTCCGATGGATGCGAAGATGAAGTATGTGCAGAAGCTGGTAGAACTCCACATGCGTCCGATTGTGATTGCTGATGAGGAGGTTACCGACAGTGCCGTTCGCCGCCTGCTGAATGATGCCGGCGATGACATCAACGACCTGATGACGCTCTGCGAGGCTGATATTACCAGTAAGAACCAGGTGCGCAAGCAGCGTTTTCTGGATAATTTCAAGATGGTGCGCGAGAAACTGGTTGATCTGCAGGAACGTGATTATAAGCGACTTCTCCAGCCATGCATCGATGGTAATGAGATTATGGAGATGTTCCATCTTACCCCTTGCCGCGAGGTAGGCACCCTGAAGCAGTATCTCAAGGATGCTGTATTGGATAATAAGGTGGCTAATGAGCGTGAACCGTTGATGGAACTTCTGATGAAGAAGGCTCAGGAGATGGGATTGGTAAATGCAGAAAACTCAAAATAGAGAATAATTTTTGTTAAATAACGGCTCCTAGCGAGCCGTTATTCATTTATTATTAGTACTTTTGCACCGCTTTTAAAACTTAAAGGCGCATAAAAGTTTTCGTTAGAGGACGGAAAGAACTTTTGAATAAGAGAAGATAAAAGATTAAATAATAAATTTATAATATAAAAATAGGTATGAAAATTAAAAGCGTTTTGTTTGTTGCAGCAGTTTGTGTTCTTGCTGCGTTGACATCATGTGGTGGAAGTAAGAAGGGCGGTCTGCCTGACTTCAGCGATGATGAGTTCGCTGTGGCTACTATCGGTACTTCCAGCGCCGCATTGCAGACTACCTATCCTGCTACCATCAAGGGTATCCAGGATGTAGAGGTACGTCCTAAGGTTTCTGGTTTTATCACTAAGGTTTTTGTACACGAGGGACAGACTGTATCAGCAGGTCAGGCTTTGTTCTCTATTGATAGCGAGACCTATCAGGCTGCTGTCCGTTCTGCAGCTGCCGCTGTAAATACAGCTAAGGCACAGGCTAATACAGCCAAGTTGACCTATCAGAACAATAAAAAATTGTATGATAGCAAGATTATCGGTGAATTTGAACTCTCTACAGCAGCTAACAGCTATGCAACAGCTAAGGCTCAGGTAGCTCAGGCAGAGGCAGCATTGGCTTCAGCCCGCGAGCAGTTGGCTTGGTGTACCGTTACCAGTCCTTCTGCTGGTGTAGTAGGTAGTCTTCCTTTCAAGGTGGGTGCTTTGGTAAGTGCTTCTGGTCAGGCTCTTACTACCGTTTCCAATATCAGCACTATGGAGGTATTCTTCTCACTCTCTGAGTCTCAGATCTTGAGTATGTCTAAGACCAATGGTAGCATTCAGGCAGCCATCGCAGCGTTCCCAGCTGTCAAGTTGCAGTTGGCAGACGGTTCTATCTATAATCACCCAGGTAAGGTAGTCAAGATGAGTGGTGTCATCGATGCTACTTCCGGTTCTATCTCTCTCATCGCTCACTTCGCTAACCCAGAGAAGTTGCTGAAGAGTGGTGGTGCAGGTTCTATCGTTGTTCCTAACGATCATAACAGCGCTATCGTTATCCCTCAGGAGGCTTGCTCGCAGGTTCAGGATAAGATCTTCGTTTACATCGTAACCAAGGATAACAAGGTGAAGTATTCTGAGATCAAGGTAAATCCACAGGATGATGGCAAGAACTATATCGTAACTGCAGGTCTTCATGTAGGTGATCGTATTGTTTTGAAGGGTATTACCAAGTTGACCGATGGCCAGCAGATCAAGCCTATCACTCTGGAGCGTTACAATCAGAAGATTGCTGAGGCTGCAAGTTGGCTGAGTCTCAGGATAACGCTCATGCCTTCGCTACTGCTATGGGCGGAAAGAAGTAATATATAATAAGGTATAAAGAAAAATAGTAAATTATGTCATTTACAAACTTTATAAAGCGCCCGGTACTTTCGACGGTGGTTTCCATCTTCTTCGTCTTGCTGGGTATTATCGGCTTGGTATCGCTGCCTATCGAGCAGTATCCGAATATCGCGCCGCCTACCATCACGGTAACTGCTACCTATACGGGTGCAGATGCCCAGACGGTGTTGAACTCTGTCGTTGCTCCGCTGGAGGAGAGTATCAACGGTGTGGAGAACATGACTTATATGACCTCTTCTGCGTCTAACTCTGGTTTTGCTCAGATCACCGTTTACTTCAAGCAGGGTTCCGACCCAGATATGGCTGCGGTCAACGTACAGAACCGTGTATCTCAGGCGCAGTCTCTGCTGCCTGCCGAGGTTACCAAGGTGGGTGTCACTGTAACCAAGCGTCAGAGTTCTAACGTTATCATGTTCGCTCTGACTACAGACGATGGCCGTTACGACGACCAGTTTGTTACCAACTACGCCCTGATCAACGTCATTCCTCAGTTGAAACGTATCAGTGGTGTGGGTGATGTGCAGAGCCCTTCTACCCGTAACTACTCTATGCGTATCTGGTTGAAGCCAGAGAAGATGAAGGAGTTCGGACTGGTTCCTTCTGATGTTTCTCAGGCTTTGGCAGAGCAGAATATCGAGGCTGCCCCTGGTAGCTTTGGTGAAAGCTCTGATATGCAGTATGAATATACCTTGCGCTACAAGGGTCGTTTGAAGACTCCAATGGAGTATGAGAACATCCTTATCAAGAGTAATACTTCCGGTCAGACGCTCCGTTTGGGCGAAATTGCCAAGGTTGAGTTGGGTGGTTTGCAGTATAACGTAAACCTGCTCAATGATGGTCAGCCTGCCGTGCTGGGTATGGTTCAGCAGATTGCCGGTTCCAACGCTACCCAGATTGCCAGCGACGTAAAGAAATCGCTTGATGAACTGGAGAAGAGTTATCCTCCTGGGTTGAAGAATGTCATCCTGATGGATGTTACTGAGTTCTTGTTCGCATCTATTGAGGAAGTTATCTTCACCTTGATCATCACCCTGGTACTGGTGTTTATCGTAGTGTATATCTTCTTGCAGGACTTCCGTTCTACGCTGATTCCTATGATTGCCGTGCCTGTGGCTCTGGTCGGTACGTTCCTCTTCCTTTGGATCTTCGGATTCTCCATCAACCTGCTTACGCTGTCAGCCCTGTTGCTGGCTATCGCGATTGTGGTCGATGATGCCATTGTGGTGGTCGAGGCGGTTCACGCCAAGCTCGACCAGGGTTACAAGAGTGCCCTTACTGCAGCTATCGATGCGATGAACGAAATTTCCAGCGCCATCATCTCTATTACATTGGTGATGTCTGCCGTGTTCGTTCCTGTATCGTTCATCGGTGGTACTTCCGGTTACTTCTACCGTGAGTTCGGTGTAACCATGGCGGTATCTATCGTTATTTCGGCTATCAACGCGTTGACTTTGTCTCCTGCGCTCTGTGCCGTGTTGCTGAAGCCACACGAGGAGGGTCACGAGAAGAAGATGTCTTTCATCGACCGATTCCATGCTGGATTCAACTATCAGTTTGATAAGATTACCAATAAATATAAAGGTGGTGTCAAGTGGGTTATCAATCATGGCATCATCGCTGGTAGCCTCGTGGCTGTCAGCATCGTAGGTCTGGTTGCCTGATGGGTACTACCAAGACGGGTCTGGTGCCTGATGAGGATACCGGTACTATCTTCGCTTGTATCTCTACAGCTCCTGGTACTTCTCAGGAACGTACAGCAGAGGTCGTTAAGCAGGTAGATAAGATGCTGGCTAGCAACCCAGCCATCGCAACCCGTAACGCCATCATGGGTTATAGCTTTATCGGTGGTGCCGGTTCTAACCAGGGTACCATCATCGTGAAGCTGAAGCCATTCGAGGAGCGTCCGGTGGATTCTTCCACCGTATCAAGGAGGCTTGTACCGGTGGCGGTATCGAGGCGCTGTTTGTCAACCCTATGGAGTATACCTCTGTATTGGGTATGATCTACAAGCAGACTGCTACGATTAAGGATGCACAGGTTCTTGCCTTCGCTCCACCTATGATTTCCGGTTTCTCTATGCAGAATGGTATCACCATGACCATGCAGGATAAGACCGGTGGTGACTTGAATAAGTTCTTTGATAATGTGAAGAAGTTCCTGGCTGAGTTGAACAAGCGTCCTGAGATTCAGACCGCCCAGACTCAGTATAACCCTAACTATCCACAGTATATGGTAGATGTAGATGTTGCCAAGACCAAGCAGGCTGGCATCTCTCCATCAACAGTATTGTCTGTCATGCAGGGTTATCTCGGTGGTCTCTACGCATCTAACTTCAATGCCTACGGTAAGCTCTACCGTGTCATGATTCAGGCTGGACCTGAGAGTCGTATGCGTCCAGACGATCTGAGCAAGATTTATGTACGTTGTGCTGATGGCACCATGTCTCCTGTAAGCGAGTTCGTGAACTTGAAGAAGATTTATGGTCCTGCTAACATCACCCGATTCAACCTGTTTACCTCTATGGATGTATCTGTAACTCCTAACAGCGGTTACTCTACCGGTGACGGTATGAAGGCGATTGCTGAGGTTGCCAAGGAGACATTGCCAGAGGGTTACGGCTATGAGTACTCTGGCTTGACCCGTTCTGAGGCTGAGTCCAGCAACTCTACAGGTTTGATCTTTGCACTCTGTATCGTATTCGTTTACCTGATCTTGAGTGCCCAGTACGAGAGTTACATCTTGCCATTGTCTGTAGTATTGTCTATCCCATTCGGTTTGGCAGGTGCGTTCATCTTCACCAACCTCTTCGGTCACTCTAACGATATCTACATGCAGATTTCGTTGATTATGTTGATTGGTCTGTTGGCTAAGAACGCCATCCTTATCGTACAGTTTGCCCTCGAGCGTCGTCGTACGGGTATGGCTATCAAGTACTCAGCTATCCTGGGTGCCGGTGCCCGTCTCCGTCCTATCCTGATGACCTCTCTGGCGATGGTTATCGGTCTGTTGCCTCTGATGTTCGCATCAGGTGTAGGTAAGAATGGTAACCAGACCTTGGGTGCTGCCGCCGTAGGTGGTATGTTGATCGGTACTATCTGTCAGATCTTCGTGGTTCCTGCTCTCTTTGCAGTCTTCCAGTGGTTGCAGGAGAAGTTGACCCCAATGAAGTTCGAGGACGAGATGAACGAGGAGGTAGCTGCCGAATTGGAGCAGTATGCCAACGCCGCTCACGAAATGAAGGGTATCGAGAAGAAGTAATAACGCAATGTAACTTCAAAGGAAACAATGAAAAAGAATTTAAATATCATCATATTGGGTCTCGCAGCGCTCTCCCTGAGCAGCTGCAAGACACTCTACGGAAAGTATGAGCGTCCGGATGTGAAGACCAGCGGTATCGTTCGCGATGTAGCTTCTGATACAGATACATTGGCTGTAAAGGATACTACTACCTTCGCCAATATCCCTTGGCGCAGTGTCTTTACCGATCCTCAGCTCCAGTCAATCATTGAGAAGGGATTGAACAACAATGTCAACCTCCTCAATGCGGCTTTGAACGTGAAGATAGCAGAAGAGCAGTTGAAGTGTGCCAAGTTGGCATTCGTGCCTGCCTTGTCTTTCACTCCTCAGGGAACCATCGCTTCCTGGGATGGTCAGGCTGCCACCAAGACTTACACGATGCCTGTTACAGCCAGCTGGATGGTAGACCTCTTCGGCAACCTGCTCTCTCAGAAGCGCAGTGCCCAGATGGCGCTGCTCCAGTTGCAGGATTATCAGGTATCTGTCAAGACCAACCTCATCGCCAACATCGCCAACATGTATTATACTCTGTTGATGCTCGACAAGCAGGTGGAGTTGGTTAACAATATGGAAGGATTGACCAAGGATACTTGGGAGACTATGCAGAAGATGCACGATCTCAGATTGGGTTACCGTACACCAGCCATCCAGTCAGCTGAGTCTAACTACTATTCTGTGTTGACCCAGAAGACCGATCTGTTGCGCCAGATTCGTGAGACAGAGAACTCTCTGAGTCTGCTCATCGGCGACCAGGCACATAGCATCGCCCGTGGCAAGTTGGATAACCAGAGTCTTCCATCTAATTTCTCAACCGGTGTAGGCATCCAGTTGCTTAACAACCGTGCTGATGTCCACGCAGCCGAGATGAATCTTGCCCAGTGCTTCTATGGTGTAGAGACCGCCCGCAGCAAGTTCTATCCATCTATCACCATTTCCGGTACAGGTGCCTTCACCAATTCAGGTGGTATGGGCATCGTGAACCCAGGTAAGTGGTTGCTCTCAGCTGTAGGTTCTCTTACCCAGCCAATTTTCCAGAACGGCCGTATCATTGCCGGTTTAAAGGTGGCTAAGATGCAGTATGAGCAGGCTTACAACACCTGGCAGAATACCTTGCTGAAGGCTGGTAGCGAGGTGAGCAATGCGCTTGTTCTCTACAACTACTCTGATGAGAAGAGCAAGATAGAGCAGAAGCGAATAGAAGTACTCGAGAAGAATGTAGAATCTACCAAGGAATTGATGGGTATTGCAGGCAGCTCTTACCTTGAAATCATCCAGGCACAGTCTTCACTCCTCAACGTACAGCTTTCTAAGGTAGCTGATGACTTCTACAAGATGCAGGCAGTAGTAAATCTCTACTATGCATTGGGTGGAGGAGCTAAGTAGTTTATAGTTAATAATTAATAGTTTATAGTTATGGCTAGTATAATAAGTCCAAAGGCAGAGGTTTCTCCAAAGGCTAAGATTGGAGACAACTGCAAGATATATCCATTCGCCTATATTGAGGACGATGTGGTCATCGGCGACAACTGTACCATCTATCCATTCGTGAGCATCATGAACGGTACTCGCATGGGTAATAATAATAAGGTGTTCCAGGCAGCCGTTATCGCTGCGCTCCCACAGGACTTCCACTTTACAGGTGAGGAGAGTGAGGTAGTCATCGGCGATAACAATACCATCCGTGAGAACGTGGTTATCAACCGTGGTACCCATAAGGGCGGCAAGACCGTTCTGGGCAACAACAACTTCCTGATGGAAGGTGCCCATGTCTCTCACGATACCGTAATCGGCAACGGTTGCGTATTCGGTTATGGTACCAAGATTGCGGGCGACTGTGTGATTGGTAACGGTGTCATCTACTCAACATCTGTAGTAGAGAACGCCAAGACTAGAGTAGGCGACTTGGCGATGATTCAGGCAGGTACTGCCTTCTCTAAGGATATTCCTCCTTATATCATTGCCGGTGGAAAGCCTGTGAAGTATGCAGGTCCTAACGCCATCATCATGGAAGCAGCTGAGCTTACCGAGAAGGTTCGCAAGCATATTGCTAATGCCTACCGACTGGTATTCCATGGTCAGACATCCCTCTTCGATGCCATTAACCAGATTAAGGATCAGGTGCCAGATGGACCGGAGATTCAGAACATCATCCAGTTCCTGGAGAGTTCAGAGAAGGGTGTCATCACTAAGATGTAAAGATTGTGTAGATGTTGGGATTTTTTCATCCCTAATATTGTATTTGTAAATTAGTAAATTCAAGTCATACCTATTTGAATTTTACTTAGTATGTGAAGGGCTGGCCGTGAGGTTGGCCCTTTTCCTTTTTCAATTGAATTTAACTTTTGCCTGTGGTTCGATTAATTAATTGAATAAATGTAAATAAATGCTATTTTATTTTGTAATTTCTTCGTTTATGCGTATCTTTGCAGACAATTTGGGTCATTGTGCCCTTTTGGTTTTAAGTTAGTAAAGATTTTTAAAAATGAGAAAGAAACAATATAAGCCTAGCAATCATCGTGGATTGCAGGTCATTACTTTGTGTATCAGTACCGCTATGGTGCTCATTTTGTTGGGATTAGTTATCTTCTCTGTCCTCATGGGACGTAATCTATCTTCCTATGTGAAGGAGAATCTCGTGGTACAGGTAATGCTCGAACAGGATATGACTAACCCGGAGGGATTGCAGATGTGTAAACGCCTGAATGCAAGACCTTATGTCAATACGCTGACTTATATCACCAAGGAAGAGGCACTGAAAGAGGCTACCCGCGATTTGGGTGCCGACCCGAGCGAGTTTGCCGGTGTCAACCCTTTCCAGCCTTCCATAGAGATTACGACGAAGGCAGATTACGCGAACAATGATTCATTGAAGTGGATTGCCAAGGAACTGAAGGCATATCCGCGTGTTACCGAGGTTACTTATCAGCACGACCTGATAGAACAGGTGAACAATTCGTTGGCAAAGATCAGTATCGGATTACTGATTGTAGCAGCCCTGCTCACCTTCATCTCGTTCTCGCTGATTAACAATACGGTGCGTCTGGGCATCTATGCCCGCCGTTTCTCCATCCATACGATGAAGTTGGTAGGTGCATCCTGGGGCTTTATCCGCCGTCCGTTCTTGCGCAAGGCTGTGCTTGTGGGCGTTGTTTCAGCCTGCTGGCAGATGGTTTTCTGGGCGGTTGTCTCTATGCATGGTCGCTCCACGAACCGGAACTGATGAATGTTTTGGGCTGGCAGGAACTTGCCATCACCGGCGGCTCCGTCTTCCTCTTCGGTATCATCATCACCGCCTTCTGCGCCTGCATCTCAGTCAATAAGTTCCTGAAGATGAAGGCGGGAGACTTGTATAAAATATAAGGGAAGAGTGAAGAATTCTCTTGCTTTATTAAACATTAAACATTACACATTAAACATTAAAAATAATGGATAAGAAGAATTTAGCATTCGACAAGATGAACTTTATCTTGTTAGGCATCGGAATGGCGATTATCATCATCGGTTTTCTGCTGATGAGTGGCGCCGGTTCTAACGAGCATACCTTCGATACTGATATTTTCAGTACCCGTCGCATCGTTGTAGCACCAACTGTAACATTGATAGGTTTCCTTTCAATCATCTATGCGGTGATTCACAAACCGAAAGACAATGAATAATTTATAATTAATATACATATTATTATTAGATGGATTTTATTCAGACTATCATTATCTCTATCGTAGAGGGACTGACCGAGTTCTTGCCTGTATCCAGTACGGGCCACATGATTATAGTAGAAAATTTGCTGGGTGTAGATATCCAGGATAAGTTTGTCAACGCCTTTACTGTCATCATCCAGTTTGGCGCCATCCTTTCTGTCATCTGTCTGTATTGGAAGAGATTCTTCTATCCAGAGGCTGTGAAGACCGGTGAGAAGACCTATTGGAAGGCGATGTTCGATTTCTATGCCCGTCTGCTTGTAGGTACCGTGCCTGCCGTGGTATTGGGTCTTGCCTTCAATGATTTCATCGAGTCAAACCTTGGCAATGTACAACTGGTGGGCTGGATGCTTGTCATCGGCGGTATTTTCATGCTCTTCTGCGATAAGATATTCAATAAAGGCAGCGAACAGACCAAGCTTACTTACAAGCGTGCCCTGATTATCGGTTTCATCCAGTGTATAGCGATGATTCCTGGTGTATCGCGCTCCATGTCAACTATCGTGGGTGGTATGTCCCAGCGTCTTACCCGCAAGGCAGCAGCCGAGTTCTCATTCTTCCTGGCAGTGCCAACCATGTTTGGCGCCACCTGTCTCGAGGTTTATAAGCTCATCAGCCATGGCGGCGGCTCATTGCTCACCCAGGGCAACAACCTGTTCACATTGATATTAGGCTCAGTGGTGGCATTCATCGTTGCCATTCTCGCCATCAAGTTTTTCATCAATTATGTCACCAAGTACGGTTTTGCAGCTTTCGGCTGGTACCGTATCGTAGTAGGACTTATCATTATCATCTGCGGCCTTTGCGGTGTAGATATGCAGATGGTTGACTAAACATACACTATGGATTTCAGAAAAGGAGAAATTATTGCCATCGACAAGCCTTATCGCATGTCGAGTTTCGGAGCCCTGGCACATGTTCGCTATCTCCTCAGCAAGAAGCTCGGTTTTAAGGTGAAGATAGGACATGCCGGTACGCTCGATCCCCTTGCCACTGGCGTGCTGGTGCTCTGCACCGGTAAATGTACCAAGCAGATAGAACAGTTGCAGACCCATACTAAGGAGTATACAGCTACCCTGCAGCTCGGTGCTACTACCGCCAGCTACGATAAGGAACACAGCGTGAATCACACCTATCCTACGAAGCATATCACCCGCCAGCTGGTGGAGGAAACGCTTAAGCAGTTTGTGGGCGAGATTCAGCAGGTTCCGCCTACCTACAGCGCCGTAAAGGTGAATGGCGACCGCTCTTATGCCTTGCGCCGGGCAGGCGAAGAGGTTCAACTCAAGCCGAAGACCGTGCGTGTAGACGAGATAGAACTCACCGATTATAACGATGAGGAGAAGACCGCCAGCATCCGTGTGGTTTGCGGCAAAGGCACTTACATCCGCTCCCTCGCCCGTGATATCGGCAGGGCTCTCGATAGTGGCGCCTACCTTACCGCCCTCCGCCGTACCAAGGCAGGAAGTTTCGCAGTAGAAAACTGCATCAGTTTTGATCATTTCCAGGAATGGCTTGATGAGCAGCCTCTCGAAGACAGCCTTCAGCCATCCAAGTAATAAAAAATATAACATGAAGCTATCACAATTTAACTTTAAGTTGCCAAAAGATCAGGTGGCACTTTATCCACATAAGGCAAAGCACGTGGTAAAAACGGCTAGTGGTGAACGTACATTCGAGATTACTCGCCGCGATGAGTCCCGACTCATGGTTCTCCACAAGAAGTCAGAAACCATCGAGATGTACAAGAAAGATGAAAACGGCAAGGATATGGTTGATGCCGATGGCAATCCAGTATTCCTGCAGTTCAAGGATATCGTGAATTACTTCGAAGAGGGCGATACTTTCATCTTCAACAATACCAAGGTTTTCCCAGCCCGTCTTTATGGTACCAAGGAGAAGACCGATGCCAAGATTGAGGTGTTTCTGCTCCGTGAGCTCAATCCTGAGATGCGCCTTTGGGACGTATTGGTAGAGCCTGCCCGCAAGATTCGTATCGGCAACAAGCTTTTCTTCGATGATGTCAACGAGATGGTTGCCGAGGTTATCGACAATACCACCAGCCGTGGCCGTACCCTCCGTTTCCTCTATGATGAGGATGGCAATCATGATGTCTTCAAGCGTTCGCTCTTCGCTCTGGGCGAGGCTCCGCTTCCTCGCTACGTTATAGATGCACGTGAGGATCATCACGCTACAGAGGATGATATGGACGATTTCCAGTGTGTTTTCGCTGAGGTAGAGGGTGCTGTTACTGCTCCTGCTACCGGTCTTCACTTCTCACGCGAGCTGATGAAGCGTATGGAGATCAACGGTATCAACGAGGCTTATATCACCCTGCATTGCGGTCTGGGCAACTTCCACGATATTGAGGTTGAAGACCTTACCAAGCACAAGATGGATTCTGAGCAGATGATGATCAGCCAGGAGGCATGCGATCTGGTTAACAAGACCAAGCTTGCCGGCCATCGCGTCTGCGCTATCGGTACCAGCGTGATGAAGGCAACTGAAACGGCTGTCGGAACCGACGGTATGATGAAGGCTTTTGATGGATGGACCAACAAGTTCATCTTCCCTCCATACGATTTCGGTCTTGCTGACTGTGCCGTAGCCAATTTCTATCATCCGGAGTCAACCCTGATGATGAGTACTGCAGCCTTTGGCGGTTACGACCTGGTTTACGAGGCATACAAGATGGCTGTGAAGAATGGCTATATGTTTGGCTGCTATGGTGATTCTTTGTTGATGCTTCCAGATTAAACAGTGGTATAAACAGTGGTATAAACAGTTTTTATACACATAGAAGTTGTTGATATTCTGGGTTTTAGTTTAGTTATCCACAATTTTATGAAAGTGTGAATAAGTATGTATCAGGTATATTTAAGTCTCGGTACGAATTTGGGCAACCGAAAGCGCAACATTCGCGAGGTAATAGAAAAGATAGGAGAGCAGATTGGTGTGGTAGAGCGCCAGTCTGCTCTTTACGAAACCAAGCCTTGGGGTTATTCATCGCCCAACGACTATATCAATGCCTGTGTGTTGGTTCTCACCACGATGGCTCCGCGCCAGGTGCTGGAGGCTACGCAGCGCATAGAGCGCGAAATGGGGCGCACTATGAAGTCGGTGGATGGCGAATACCAGGACCGCATCATCGACATTGATATCCTGATGATAGATGACTTGGTGATAGATGAGCCCGATTTCAAGGTTCCTCATCCGTTGATGGAGGAGCGTGAATTCGTGATGAAACCGCTGAAGGAGATACTCAGGTAATTTAATTTTAGTAAGTATACAAAAACGGGCTAGGAGCTTTTTCGCTCTCAGCCCGTTTTCTGTTTCTTATCTTTCTTTATTCCTGCTGCGTTCTTTCATCCAGGCAGATGGAGTAATACCTTCTGATTTGGCAAAGACGCTCGAAAAGTAGGGCAGCGAGGAGAAACCTACGTTGTAGGCGATATCCTTCAGTTTGGCATCAGGATGCTCGCTCATCATTTTCTTGGCTTCTTCCAGGCGCAGACTCGCTATCCAGCTGCTGAAGCTCATGCCGAATTCTTCCTTGATGAAGGAGGAGAGGTAGGTCTTGTTGGTATACAGCCTGGTGGCAAGATCATCTATCGTGAACTGGTCCTTCAGATAGGATTTCTCCTGAATCCATTCCGTTACTCTAGGGCGCAGCGTTTCGATGTAGGCTTTCTTCGGACTGGCTTCTCCGCTCTTTTCTTCTTCCGTCTTATCGCAGTCTGCCTTCATCAGCGTCTCGTATTCTGAGGCATAGTTGATGATGTTTACCAGAATATAGAGGTTCATGCCTACCACATAGAATTGCACCAGCCAGTTGAATAGGGCACCCGTACGGATGGATATCACGCCCAGTATCAGCATGCCGTAGAAGAGCCAGTGGCTCACCTTGAGCCATCTGATGAAATGGCTCTTCTCGTTCGAGAAGTAGTTTTCGAAGAGGGCGTTGCTTCTCAGATAGCACTTGTTGAAGTAGTAGATATGCCCTATGAGCATCTCCAGCAGTCCTATCAGGGCGATAAGCAGCAGGGGTATCTGGTATGCCTTCAGCGCATCTGTCATGGCGATAAGGGCGAAGAAAGCCGTCATTGTGAACTTTACGGCTATCGTCCTGCAGCGCTTCCGGGAGATATAATGAGGGTCGAGCAGACTGCTGAGCGAGAAGCTGAAGCAGATGCCCATCAGATAGAAGAGGATGATGTCGAAACAGGGAACCCAGTTGTTATATTCCGTCCAGCTTCCTGTAAATGAAGCTATCCAGATCCATATATTCAGGCTGATGAGCATCATTCCGCCTGCCATCAGTCTTTTAGATCTGCGGAAAGTTTTATAAACGGCTGTATCTGGTGTCTGGCAGAGCAACAGGATGGTTGCCAGCGTCAGATAGATGATGCTGGTTATGGTTACAAGTTCTACAAAGTGCTATTCTAAGAAATGAATCATAATCTTTTTTTTATGCAAGAAAAATCCCATCGCTCTTGCGAACGATGGGATTCTGTTCTGTTAAGCAATGTGTCTGCCTAAGCTGATTACTTACGAAGACCGAGGGCCTTGATGATAGCACGATAGCGATTGATGTCGCGATCATACAAGTAATCGAGCAATGCACGACGCTTTCCTACAAGCTGTGTCAACGCACGTGTTGTAGTATAATCTTTACGGTTCTTCTTAACATGTTCCGTCAAATGAGCAATACGGTATGAGAACAATGCTATCTGGCTCTCAGCTGAACCAGTATCAGAGTTAGACTTTCCGTACTTGCTAAAGATCTCTTCTTTTTTTGCTTTGTCTAAATACATAGCTGTAAAAACTTAATTTAATAAAATATGAATATGTTTAATTTTGTGCATCTGATGACCTTCCTCACGGCGGTTTCATTAAAAATGCGGTGCAAAGATACAACTTTTTGCCGAATTATGCAAACATTTCGGGATTTTTTTGTAATTTTGCACCCAAATTTAAGTATTTAAGGTAAAAATTAAAATGCAAGACATTAGAAACATTGCAGTTATTGCACACGTTGACCATGGTAAGACTACATTGGTCGACAAGATGATGCTCGCCGGTAAGCTGTTCCGCGACGGCCAGGATAACAGCGGCGAAGTGCTCGATTCCAACGACTTGGAGCGCGAGCGTGGTATAACCATTCTCTCAAAGAATGTATCTATCAATTGGAAAGGTACTAAGATTAATATCCTCGATACTCCTGGACACTCTGACTTCGGTGGTGAGGTTGAGCGCGTGCTCAACATGGCAGATGGATGCCTCCTCCTCGTCGATGCTTTCGAGGGTCCGATGCCTCAGACCCGTTTCGTGCTCCAGAAGGCATTGCAGCTCGGACTGAAGCCTATCGTCGTTGTTAATAAGGTAGATAAGCCTAACTGTCGCCCTGAAGAGGTGTACGAGATGGTATTCGACCTGATGTGCGACCTCGATGCTACAGAAGAGCAGCTCGACTTCTCAGTAGTTTACGGTTCTGCCAAGAACGGCTGGATGGGCGAGGACTATAATCATCCAACAGACAATATCGATTATCTGCTCGATAAGATTATTGAGGTTATCCCAGCTCCTAAGCAGCTCGAGGGTACTCCACAGCTCCTTATCACATCACTCGATTACAGCTCTTATACTGGTCGTATCGCCGTAGGTCGTGTACACCGCGGTACATTGAAGGATGGAATGAATGTTACCATCTGCCACCGCGACGGAACCCAGGAGAAGACCAAGATCAAGGAGCTCCACACCTTCGAGGGTATGGGCCACAAGAAGACCGATCATGTAGATTCTGGCGATATCTGTGCCGTTATCGGCTTGGAGAAGTTCGAGATTGGTGATACCATCTGCGATTTCGAGAATCCTGAGCCACTGCTCCAATCGCTGTCGATGAGCCTACCATGAGCATGCTCTTCACCATCAACGATTCACCATTCTTCGGTAAGGAAGGCAAGTTCTGTACATCACGCCACATCCAGGAGCGCTTGAACAAGGAGCTCGAGAAGAACCTCGCTCTCCGCGTACAGCCTTACGAGGATTCTACCGATAAGTGGATTGTATCAGGCCGTGGTGTGCTCCATCTCTCTGTACTCATCGAGACCATGCGCCGCGAGGGCTATGAGCTCCAGGTAGGTCAGCCTCAGGTTATCTATAAGGAGATTGACGGTGTGAAGTGCGAGCCTGTAGAGGAGTTAACCATCAACGTACCAGAGGAGTTTGCTTCTAAGATGATTGATATGGTAACCCGCCGCAAGGGTGATATGACCTCTATGCTGAACATGGGCGAGCGTGTAGACATCGAGTTCGATATCCCTTCACGTGGTATCATTGGTCTGCGTACCAATGTGCTTACCGCTTCTCAGGGCGAGGCTATCATGGCTCACCGCTTCAAGGAGTATCAGCCATACAAGGGTGAAATCAGCCGCCGTTCTAACGGTAGCATGATTGCGCTCGAAACCGGTACTGCCTTTGCTTACGCTATCGATAAGCTGCAGGATCGTGGTAAGTTCTTCATCGACCCGGGTGAGGAGGTTTACGGAGGCGAGGTTGTAGGTGAGCATGTTCACGACAACGACCTGGTAGTCAACGTAACCAAGGCTAAGCAGCTTACCAACGTACGTGCTTCCGGTTCTGACGATAAGGCTCGCGTCATTCCTAAGACCGTGATGAGTCTTGAGGAGTGCCTGGAGTATATCCGTGAGGACGAGTACGTAGAGGTAACTCCAAAGAACATGCGTATGCGCAAGATTGAGCTCGATCACCTGAAGCGCAAGCGCAGCAACAAAGACTAAGCAGAAATGTTTTTGTGGAGATTTTTTAGAAAGTTTTCATTGCCCTGCTCCCTGGTTATGGGAGCATTGGGCTACCTGATATTCGCCAATGTGCCCTTCCTGGTGCCCATTGGCGATTATTGTGGTCCGAGGTTGGTAAGTCTGATGCCGGTAGTGCTGTTCTCCCTGCTCTATGTTACTTTCTGTAAGATAGAAATCAAGGAGATGAAGCCTAAGGCGTGGCATTTCATCCTCCAGCTCATCCGTACCTCGCTGTCATTGATGATGGTGGTGCTTATCTTTGAGTTCGGCTCCGATTACAGCACCAAACTGATTCTCGAGGGTGCCTTCATCTGCTTCATCTGTCCTACGGCAGCCGCCGTGGCTGTGGTTACGGAGAAGTTGGGCGGCAGTATCGGTTCGCTGACCACTTATACGGTCATCGCCAACATTTTTACGATGGTCATCATTCCGAGTCTTTTCCCGATGGTAGAGAAAGGGGCAGACGTATCGTTCCTCATGATGAGTGCGATGGTGTTCCGCAATGTCACTACCGTGCTGGTGGTGCCTCTGCTGCTTGCCTTGCTGAGCCGCAGGTTCCTGCCAAAATGGGTGGATAAGGTGAAGAATGTAAAGGATTTAGGCTTTTATATGTGGTGTTTCAACCTCACGATACTGATGGGCGAAACGGTTCGCAACATGCTCCATGCCGAGGTATCGGGCGTAACGATGCTTCTGCTGCTCTTTGTACCGCTGCTGGTATGTCTCCTCCAGTTTGCCATCGGCAAGGCGGTAGGCAGGCATTTCGGTGCGAGTATCAGTGCCGGTCAGGCGTTGGGACAGAAGAATACGGTAGTGGGCATCTGGCTCACCCTCACCTTCCTGAATCCTCTTGCTGCCGTAGCACCGGGTGCCTATGTAGTATGGCAGAATCTGGTCAATGGCTGGCAACTTTGGTATAAAGAAAAATATGGCAAGCTTAAGTGGTAAGCTTGCCATATTTTTTGTTTCTAATCCTGGGTAGGGTAGATGAGGTTTTCTTCCCTGATGCAGCAGAGCACCTCATCCAGATATTTTCTGGCTTCATATTTCGCCATAGGCAGGTCGTGGAGCAGGTAGTTGCCGCAGTCCTTTGCCGCCTGTCCCGGAATCTCACCCTCGAAATCGGCGATAAACTTAAAGGTGCGCTTCATCAGTTCCACGATGTCCTTGCTCTCCAGGTCGCCCTTGATAAGGAGATAGTTGCCCGTGAGGCATCCCATCGGTCCCCAGTAGATGATGCGGTCCTTCCACTCCTCGTCGTTGCGCAGATAGGTGGCAGCCAGGTGTTCGATGGTATGGATGGCACCGTTGTGCAGACAAGGCTCCTGGTTAGGCACCTTCATGCGGATATCGAATGTTGTGATGACTTCTCCGCCTACTTCGTCCTTACGGCTCACGTAGATGCCGCGGAGCAGCTTATTGTGATTGATTGTAAAACTTGGAATCTTATTCATCTTTTTTATAATGTTGAATGTTGAGTGTTGAGTGTTGAATGTTGAGTGTTAAATATTGAGTGAAGAATCATTCAACATTCAACACTCAACATTCAACACTTCTAAAGACTTTCGAGAAAAGCCTTGGTAACATTGAAAGAGCCTTCAGCCATTTTAGCCCAGAAGTCGAAATACTGCTGTGCCTTGGTATCTTTCAGCGGTACATCGCTGATGATGCGGAAGGAGATGAAAGGCGTCTTGTAGATATGGCAGGTCTGTGCGATAGAGCAGCTCTCCATATCCACCGCCATCGCCTGAGGGAAGTGTTCCAGGATAGAGCGCATCTTCTCCTTGCTGTCTACAAACCATTCGCCGCTCACAATCTGACCGGCATGAATTTTCGGGTGCTTGTTGCCCGGCAGGTTGTTGATGGCGAGTGCCTTCTCCACATATTCCTTAGGTGTTTTGAAGGAAGCAGGCATGCCCAGAATCTGTCCGAATTCGCATTCCTCGCCGCAGTAGGCATCGTGGTAAACGCAGTTGGTTGCCACCACCACCTCAGTCACGTTGAGGTTGATATCAGCGCCTCCAGCCACGCCAGAAGAGATGACGAGGTCAGGGTGATAGTTGTCAATCATTTCCACGGCACCTATGGTACTGTTCACCTTACCGATGCCGCATTGTTGCATCACCACCTCGTTATTGCCTATCTTTCCGATAACGAAGTCCTTATAGTTTTTTCTCTCAACCTGCGATTCGGTCAATAATGTCTTGAGTTGCGCGAACTCCTTGTCCATCGCAACGATAATTCCTATTTTCATCTTGTATACTAACTTTTGGGTGCAAAGTTACTAAAAATATTGCAGAGAGTAGCAAAGTTTAAGGAGTTTTTAAGGAAAAAGGCTTTTAAAGGTAAAAAGGGGCTTTTAAAGGTAAAAAAGTAAAAAGAGCCTTAGCCCCTTCGCGCCCCCGTCCCCAGCGATTCCATCGCTGGTCCCCCGTAATGTTAAAAGCCCCTGATGTAAGAACACACCAGGGGCTTTTTGTTGCGTATTTTGATGGGTTAATATGACATATTCATATCTTCTGCGATACAGATATAGAAATCTGCCAGTCCTAGATAATCTTCATCTATCTTGTCAATCTCTTCCTGACGCACTGCTCTGATGGTGCTGACGGTAGTCTTAGGACGATATTCCTTGAGATAAGGGATGATGCCGTTGTTAGCGTCAGAATGATAGGTGCCGTTGAAGTGAATCATCTGCTCGCCCTTCTTTAGGTTCTGGGCGATAAACCAGCCCATTGTGGCATCCTTGATAGCCTGAGCCTGTGCCATCAGTTCTGGCTTTGAATCCTTAGCCTTGCCCATCAGTCCCATCAGAGCAAAGCCTGATTGGGCATTCTCATTCTCCACATATTTGATAGGCAACTTCGGGAGATAGCGCTTGGCTTCGGCTGAGAGTGAATCGAGATAGGCGAGACCTTTCTCCTTTACCACATTGGCGTAGCGGCGAGGCACGTTGGTTGCTATCAGCGGGAGATGATGGCGCTTGGAATAGTAAACCAATGGCTCATAGTCGGTACTGTAGTTAGGCCAGAGACGGCATTCTTCTTCGAAGCGGTCGGATGAGATTACGCTGCCGGTATATTCGTCGATGATGAGCTGGTTGTCAGCTTCGAGCATCTCCATACCTACCTTCAGCTTATTGTTGTTCTCAGCCAGCGACTCCAATACCTTCAGCTCCATCCAGTGGCTGATGACGCAATTGTGAATTTCGCCGAAGAACACCACATCGCTGGCGGCTACGGTTTTGATCATTTTCTCGTAAGTAACTTCCTTGCCTTTTGCATCGAAAATACGGTATATCTCAGGTGTCTTCTGTGCATAGGCAGTCATGCTCATCATGAGCATGACCATCCATAATATCTTCTTCATATCTTTTCTTCTTTGGGTTGTTTAAAGTTTAAAATGGGTTGCCCTTATAGAGCAGAGCTACGCGCTCAGGACGCACATACTCTTCGAATCCCTTGCGGATATCCTCGGTAGTGATGCTCTTCAGGCAGTTGCTGTAGTTGTCGAAATCTTCCAGACTCTCGCCGTTCTGCAAGAGGGTGGTGAGGATGTTCTTCCATTCTGCCGGTGCGTCATCAGAGAGCGACTTGCGCTTGGTAACGAGGAACGACATCTTCAGTTTGTTGAGCTCTCCCTCGCTGATTCTGCTGGTCTGCAGCTCTTTGATGATTCCGTCCAGTGCCTGGATAGCCTTGTCGCGGTTCTCGTTCTTCAGCGCAATCTCCAGCCAGAAGTTGTATTTAGCCTGAGGCACTCCGGCATAGTAGAGGTCGGCGTATGGAGAATAAACAATGTTCATCTTCTCGCGCAGGATGCTCAGCAGGCGGTTCTGCATGACATCACGCATCAGTTTCAGCATGAGTGACTGGCGGAGTCCTGGCTTGTAGTTGCCCGAATAGATGTAGTTCAGCACGGTCTGCGTCTCCACGTCGTTTTCGAAAGCCTCTTTGTAAGGACTCTTCGGCATGTTGCTTGGCTTGTCCTCGAAACGGGTCATGTGGCTGATGCCTTGAGGCGCGCAAAGGTGTTGACGATGGTGCCCAGAACCTGCTCTTCATCGATGTTGCCGGTAACAATCAGCGTGGTTTGCTGAGGGTTAGCAAAGAGCGATGTATAATAGTTGGTCATGGAATCCAGATTGAGCCTGTTGAGGTCTTCCTTCTGGATTTTGACACCGCTGTTTGCCGGCATGTTGCACACCAGCGAATCCACTCTTCTGGAGAGCCTGCGGTTGATGTCGCGCTTGAGCAGACGTTCGAGCAGGGTTTCCTTGCCGAATCTCTCGATTTCCGCATCGCGTACTTCCTTGAAATCTTCGTATGACTTGCCTGGAGCCGTAATCTTCTCGTAAACCAGGTTCATCAGTTCCTGTGCCTTGTCGGTTGGGGCTGAGGCGAGCACCTGGTGCCAGTAGTCGGCGATGCCTACGCTCATAGAGAGTCCCTCTGCCTGCATCACTTTGGTCAGCTGGTCGGTATTGATATGTGCCAGACCGCCCATGTCTACATAGCTTACGGCGTCTTTGAGCAGCGGATATTCCTGCTTGCTGAGGTCGCCTACGCCTCCACGTCCGTGCATGGCGATATAGATGGTGCTGTCCTTGTCGGTTGTAGGTCGCATCACCAGTCTCAGTCCGTTGGCGAGCTGATATTCCGATACTCCGATATCCTCGTATTTGCGCTTGCTTACTATAGATGCGTTGGCATCTGGGTGGGTGGCAGACAGACAGGCTGGTATGTCAACGTGCTGCTTTTCCTCTACTTCCTTGCGCTGGTAGGTATAAGCCGGCATGCGGGTCTTCAGTCCCTGCTGCCAAAGTTGCTGCAACTCGCTTTCGGTGAAGGATTCAGTCTTCCCGGCGTTGTTCTGGTAGGCTACGAGGAGCGATTGCTTACCTTCGTTCAGAATGGTCTTGAAGAGTTTCTGGAGCTGGCTGCTGCTGGTGTTGCTTACCAGAAGTTTTACCTTTTCCATATCCTCGTCCCATGCCACATAGCGGTCGCCTGAGATGATGTAATCTACGAAGTCATCACACCATTTACCCGACTGGAATCCAATGGTATCCGCCTTCATCCTGTTCACCTTTTCGGTTACATAGTCAGCGAGTTCCTCTTTTCCGAATCCTTTTTTCGTGATATCAGCGAAGGCACCGAGCACCTGGGTCATCTTCTCCTTGAGTTCCTGCTTACCCTTGCCTTCTACAGAGAAAGAGAAGTGGTTCTGGGTAGCGAGATACCAGGCATCGCTGATGTCGCATCTGATACCCCGTGCTGCCAGTCGCTTGCTGATAGCCGCGATAAGCAGTCGGTATTGCTCTTTCAGGGCGGTAGAAGCGATGGTGTTGCCTACCACACCCTCGTGAGGGATGATGAACTCCAGTTTGGAACTGGTGCCTACGGTATCTTTCACCTCGTGCAGGGTGATACTTTTCTTATAGGTAAGCGGATATTTGTCCAGCGGAGTAGGCTGGCCCTTGGCTATAGAACTGAAGGTATCCTGGATGCGCTTCTGCATGTCCTGGGCATCTACATTACCTACCACCACCAGACAGGCATTCTGAGGCAGATACCACTGGTGATAATAGTTGAGCAACTGGTTGCGCGAGATGGTTTCGATATCCTGCTCTGTGCCCAGCGGCATGCGCTGGATGTATCTTCCGTCGCCAATCTTCAGGTTGTAGAAGTCATCGCCCGTGCTGTAGCCGCGCAGTTCTTCCTTGATGACGCCACGTTCCTGCTCTACGAGTTGAGGTTCGAAAGAAACCCCGTCGAGAATGTCGCGTACGGCAAGAAGGGTGCTGTCCATTACCTGTGTTCCGAAGTCGGCAACCGGCAGTGAGAGCCAGTAGATGGTACGGTCGAAGCCGGTGAAGGCATTGATGTCGCGTCCGTATTTCATACCGAGCCGTTCGAAATAATCTACCATGCATCCTGGGGAAAGTGCTTGGTACCCGAGAAAGACATGTGCTCCAGAAAGTGAGCGCCACCTTTCTGCTGGTCGTTCTCCTGCAGAGAACCTACCTTCATCACCAGTCGCATCTCTATGCCGTGGCGAGGCAGTGCATTGGGCATAATGATATAGTGGAGTCCGTTATCAAGGTAGCCTTCCACGGTTCCCCGTGGAAGGTTTATTTTAGAATCTTTGTTCGCTCCTGCCGGCAGACAGAAAGCTGCCAGCAGTGCTAATAGGAATAATTGTTTTGTTATTTTATACATAATGTCGGCATTAGATGGTGAAATGCTTGTTAATTACCAAATGTATAGGTTGCTTCAACCCGCTGGCATCCGTATGTATCATTAAGATACCAAGGGAAGGCGAAGGTCATCTTGCCGCTGGTGAAGTCGATTTTGCCTGTTGGAGCAACGTAGATGTTTTTATAATCTGTCGCTTCTCCGTCTGCTACGACATCGGTATTGTCGAAGAATGAATAAGGATTCAGCGAACCGCCACCATCAATGATCTCCTGTACAGGAACATTGGTCCTGGTATCTCCTTCGTCTACTTCAAACGACTTGTTTGCATCAGCCATAGCCTTGAGACGGTCCCATGCTGAGAAGGTATAGTCGAATGGAACGGTAGTAATCTCTTCCCCGTATAAATCTACCTTGCTGCCTGTAAACTTGAGGGTCATATCTGCCGGGTTTACCTCGATGCCATCCAGTGTCATGGTGAAGGTTTCCTTATTGTAATCGTAGTTGATGTTCTCCATAACAGCCTTACCGTATGGCATCTGTGTCCAGTTTTCTGCATCTTCTACGGTTCTCTTTCTCAGCATTTCATAGTTGAACGCAGCCATACCCATTGCATTTGAAACCATCTTCAATACAGGTTTGTCGGCAGTAGCCTTCTCGCTCAGTGTGATGATGGTAACGCCGCTGAAAGAACGGGTATCTTTGTTGTCGTTGATATCAATCTTGTCATCGTCATTGAAGGTAACCTTGGTATCTACCTTTACCTTACCGAGAATCTTGGTCAGGTCGATGTTGAGGTTCTGCTTGTAGCCCTCAATGAGCTTCTGCTGTTCTGCCGTGAGGACAGGAATGTCGGAGTCTGGCTTGATGGTCAGGGTTACGGCTTTCCCGTCTGTCTTCATGTTGGCATCAGAGAAAGTTGCCTTTACGGTCAGTACGCGATCTGATTTGAGCAGACTCTTCTTGTTCGACTTTACGGTGAAGGATGCAGTCTTGGCACCAGCCTTCAGCGCGATGGTAGAAGGAGTGAGTGTAGCCACATTGTCATCATTTCCTTCGAGCGAAAGATTGATGGTAGCGTCTGCTGTCAGGGTATTACCGATGAGGATGTTGAATTTTACTTCTTCATCATCATCCTCGTTGATGATATTGTTTCCGGCTGCAGAAATCGATACATAGTTGGTCATCTGCTTGCCATCATTGTCATCACTGCTGCTGCATGCGCTGAAACCTGTCAGCATCGCGAGCATACACATAAGTATGAATTTAAATTTCTTCATTGTTCTCTTTATTTTAAATGTTAATATTATCTGTTAATTGGCCACTTGTCGTTTTGGGTCACATTGTTGTTATATTTATATTCCGAAGCAGGGATAGGGAAGTTCCAGCGGTAATCGTCCTTGCTGATTTTCGCTGTGGCTGCTCCGCCCCATGCCGACACACGGTTCAAGTCTGCGTGGGTTCGCTTCAGGTCGAAGTAATTGCTGCCTTCGCCTACGAATTCCTTGTACTTCTCTGCCAGGATAGCCTGAACCAGCGCATCGCCCGTTGTGTTATCTGCGATAGGATCGGCTGAAACCAGCTGCAGGTAATGGTTGATGCGCTCGCGTGCCATCTGTTCGTTGTTATCGCGTGCATAGGCTTCGGCAGCGATGAAGTAGGCTCCGGCGTAACGCATGCGGTTGATGTAGTTAGGCTGGGTGCCCTGCTTGTTCATCATGTTGTACTTGCCCATCAGGTTGCGGGTCTTACCGTTCTGGTCTTTCGGATAGAGCGTATATTTCGCGCGTACATCCTCATCCGTAAAGGTGAATGCCGGATTGACGGCATAATAGTCGCCTTCAGAGCTGTCGTATTCGATGGCGACATAATAGCTGTTCTGGGTGTTGAAGGCAAAGATTCTGCCGCCATAGCTCTCGGTGCGCCAGAGTCGGGAGTAGCTTTCGCCGCCTATCTTGCTGTCGTCGCCCTGTTCTATCACATCGTCGGCATATTCGGCTGCTTTCTTGTAATCGCCATATAGAGTGCTGTTTCGGCAAGCAGATAATCGGCTGCGGTCTGCGATAACCATCCGTTCTTTGAGGCTGGTTTCTCACTTCTGATGCCTCTGTTATCAGACTGTTGATCATGCCGATACAGGTTTTCTTGCTGCTGCGGCCATTGGTTTCGAAACCGAACATGTTCTTGATGATGATGCCGTCGGCCTCCGGATTCTCATCGTATGGAGTGGCGTAGATGCGCAGCAGGTCGAAATAGCACATTGCCTTCAGCAGCTGCGCCTCTGCCTTGATAGCCTGCTTCTCCTGCAAATCGGCTGCGGTCTCGGTCGTAATCTTGTCGATACGCTCCAGGAGTACATCGCAGTTGGAGATACAGGTGTAATACGCCGGCCATACGGTTGACGAGAGGTTGCTGATGTTCTTGTCCTGCCAGTTGTAGAGGTTCTGGGTTTCAACATCCTTTCCCGAGAGGTTGGTAGGGCAGAAGTCGTTGCCCAGGAGCGAAAACTCATACTCCTGATGCGGATAGCTCAGATAGCAGGAGGTGAGCAGAGAGCGCCCCGTGTTGACATCGGTGATGGCATCGGGGTCTGAAAACTGGTCTGGTGGTGGCACATTGAGCGAGCAGGCTGCCAGAAGCAGGGTGCTGCCCGTGAAGAGTAGTGCCTTCTTGATGATATTCTTGATATTCTTCATCTTTTCTGTCTCCTAGAATGTAAGATTCAAATTGAATGTATAAATTGGCTGTGTGGTGCCGGCAAGGGTTCCGCTTTCCGGGTCGCTCTCTTTATACGAGGTCCACGTAAAGAAGTTGGATGCCTGGAAACCTACGGTGGCATACTGCATGAATGGCAGTATCTTGTGTAGGGTAGCGGCTGGCAGGCGGTAGCGCATGCTCACCATAGAGAGGCGCAGGTAGTCGCTCTTGCCCACGGTGCGTGAGTTTGGATAGAGTGCTATGTTGTCTTCTGCGGTGGATGAGGTGTAGAACGGTGTCCAGTAGGTCTTGTTCTCATCGCCTTGCTTGAACCACATCTTATCGGTCTGTCCGGCTACGGCATTCTTGTTCACATTGTCCTTGTCTCTCACATACGAGTAGTTGAAACGCTGGATTCCGCCATGAACGTAGTAGAAGTCCATATCGAAGTCGAACGACTTGTATGAGAAACTCAGGTTGAAGGTACCTGAATAAGGTGGTGTGAGATGGCCTAATGCCACTACATCGTCCTTGGTAAGTGCCTCGGTAGCCTGTTTCTCTGTGCCGTCTGGCAGCAGGAATACCGGATAACCGGTGAGCGGATTGATGCCCAGCGACGTAGGTCCGTAGAGCATATCGTATGATTTGCCTACCTCATAGTCTGGAACCAGTGCATCTTCGGTGGTGTAAATCTTGTCGGCATAATACAGGTCGAGCACCTTGTTGTCGTTGTAAGCAAGGTTGGCTCCGATGCTGAGTCGGCAATCGTAGGTATCGATGATCTTGGCACTCAGTCCCAGCTCTATACCTCTGTTCTCCAGCACACCGATGTTGCGCTTCAGGGTAGAATAGCCTACAGATGTAGGGATTGGCACATCGAGCAAAGCCTGTTCGGTACGGCGGTTGTAATAGTTTACATCCAGCGTGATGCGGTTGAAAAGGTCCATGCTCATACCCAGGTCTACCGACTTGTTCTGCTCTGGTTTCAGGTCCTTATTATATAAGGAGATAAGTTCCAGTACGCGCTGGTCTTCGTAGGTATTGGTGGAGTAGGAGAAGGTTCCTGTTGTGGTAGAAGCCGAAACTCCGTTCAGATTGGCTGTGATACCATACGAGCCCTTGAAGTTGAGGCGTGAAATCACCTTGTTGTCCTTCAGGAAGGCATAGTTGGATGGTGTCCATCCCAGACCTACCGCCCATGCCTTGTTCCATCGCTTGTCTGATGTAGAACCGAAGAGGCATCTACCTTGTAGGTAGCATAGAGGTCGTAGGTGCTCAGCAGACTGTAGCCCAGCACGCCACCGATACCCAACTGGCGGTTCTTGTCTCTAGGAGCGCTCATCTTCACTCGGCGTGAGCGGTGAGCGACTGGTTGATGGCTGCTGCCGAGTTCAGTTCCTACGCCATAACCGGTAGTGCTCAGATTATCGATGTTGGTATCATAATAATCCATGTTGGCACTGAAGGTGAGGTCGTGAATCTCATTGAACGTACGGGTATAGGTAGCACGCACGTTGGCAGAGATATTGGTGGTGGTATTCTTGGATTTCGAATAGATACCGCGTGCCACTTCTGGCACACCGCTATGGGTCTCAGAGTAGGCTGTAGAAGGTGTAAACTGGTGTGACTCATCCAGTACGAAGTCGATACCGGCTACAGCTGCAACATCCAGTCCTGGAAGCAGGTTCAGGGTGATGTTACCGTTCACGCCAAACTCCTTGTCGGTAGATTCGGCGCTGTACTGGTTCATCAGGTCCTTATAGGTCTGTCCCGGATACGACCAGAGTTTGCCTGTCTTCTGTTCATAAGGGTTCAGTTCGTAAATCAGCGAAGAAGGATCACTTGA
>ENA-OQDW01000132-OQDW01000132.1-human-gut-metagenome-genome-assembly--contig:-NODE-132-length-29444-cov-2.900058_pt1 | contig 29444 bp, 38 predicted proteins | sample MGYA00242784_ERZ504613 | MGnify/ENA primary metagenome ERZ504613 (study PRJEB26092, sample SAMD00036330) | human gut metagenome | host: Homo sapiens | study: EMG produced TPA metagenomics assembly of...
CCGATCCCCAATCAATACGGCAAGGCTCTGTGCATCCAATTTTCCAGCAGAAACCAGCTCTTTCAAGAGGCTCATAACGGATTGTTCCAACATTGTTCCACTTCCACTCCCTATACTTTATATATTTCACGCTGCTCCCCCTGATACGTAGAATTCGGTTTCTCCAATTTTTCCACACACAGCGAATGGGTTGATTGTCTAAAATTTTTTCACTGAGCAGCTTGCCTGCCGCAAAGCCGTGCATAAATCCATGCCCGTTAAAGCCGCTGATCTGATACAGATTTTCTGCGCCGCCAATGATTGGCCTGCCGTCCGGCGTCTCATCATAATATCCGCTCCATTGGGCACAAACGCTTGCCTCGTGCAGGAGTGGAAACCATTCAACTGCCTTTTGGGCATGTGCCAAAAACCAATTGTAATCGGTTCGTATACGATCAGACAGATTCGGCTCGTAAGGGCGGTTATATTGCGTCAGTATTCCTCCTCCTTCTTCATGAAAGCCAATTCCTAAATCGGGATAAATCGCAACCGGGAACGCTTTGCTGATCCCCGGCAGCGGATCCGTTACAAAAATCTGCTGAAAAGCCCGCGCAACTGGCAGGTCAATCCCAACCATGCGTGATATATCGCTACTCCATGGACCGGCAGCGTTGACCAAACGGGAAGTATAGAATGTATCCCCGTGTTCTGTCTGTAAAACAAAACCGCTCCCTTTTCTTTGTATGCCGGTAACGCACGTGCTGCACAGGAGCGAAACCCCCGCATATTGTAATGCGTCCGTCAAAAAGGAAACCACTTGATGGACATCCAGGATCCCCTCCTCGGCGCCAAAGGTAATAAACCGTACGCTTCATACTGAAGCCGTGGTTCCCTCTGAGCAAATTCTTCCCCCTGGAACAGACTCACTTCTACACCCAGCGCCTTCTGCAAATGGTAAGCCTCCAAATAAGATTGCTCCCTTTGCCGGTCTGTGATGAAAAACGCATATCCACATCGATTCAATTGAAAGGATATTCCCGCTTTTTGCCCAGTTTCCTGCATCAGACTCCAACTGAGCTGGGATAAGCGGATATTCATCTCATCCGCAAATTGGTATCGAAGCCCTCCGGCGCACCGCGTTGTGTTATATCCTCCGAAATAAGGTTCCCTGTCAACCACCAAAATGCGCTTCATTCCGCCTTGATTCAGATAATACGCTGTGCATAACCCCATGATCCCGCGCCGATAATCACAGCCTCATACTGCATCCGCTTTCTCTCCTTTCATAAACGCCTCTAAAAATGCAGGGATCCGGCAGGTTTCCGGCAGTTTATCAGGATAGATTTCCCCTTCTTTTTCACTAATTGCAGCTTTCACTTTACCACATATGCGGTCTGTTTCCATGAGCTGTTCCATATCATAGATACGATAACCTGCATTCTCCTGAAAGACAGCATAGACACCGCAATCTGTCAGAATGACTCCTCCGGATATGTTCTCACTGATATGTACCACGCTGTAGAAAAGCAATGCCCTAGATTTAGCATCTCCTGTTTTGCATCGTATTACCTGATCTGCTGTCATAATACGGTGGTTTTCTACAAAAATTGATTCCTCCCGGCATTGATGCAGAAAAAGAAGCGTACCATTTCTGCCATAGCGCATTGCAAACGCCTGAACCAGCTTACTTTTTACACTGACATAAACATACACCTGCGGGTTAGGTACAAAAAGGGACTGAAAAGCATAAACGGCCCATGAAAAAATCGAATCCGGAAACTGTTTGCGGTATTGAAATATCGCTCGGCAGAAATTTCGGCTTGATTCTCTTGGATTCCCCTGCGGAGAAAGCTGAAATGCGGCCTGGCCCGAAGCCTTCGCCCGGGTCAAAAGATGCTCCAGCTCTTCTGTGTGAAATGAACCGGAAATCTTATTGAGAACGCAAAGCGGGCCGTCCTCTTGTTCAAACAGAACAGTTTTCCGAGCGCTCGCCACCCAGTCGATTCCGAAGGCGCGCTCCGGGGGCATATAGGCAAAATACGGCCGTTCAGAAATGGGGAACGCGTCATTTCTTGAAACCACATAGGTCTCACCCACATCAACAATTAACTTATCCTGACCGTCTAGGCGCAGCTGCATCAGATTATGCAGGGGAATCCGCAGCAGAAAAAGCAGAACGTAGAAAAACGACATAAATGTGTTGCATTCTACCGGTACTTTTTCTTTTTTCCGGTACAAATAGGCGCATTCCTCCATACTGAACCATGGAACCACAAATTTGCTTTCCCAGGTGTCTTTCTTTTCCTGCTTATACAGGTTGGTTTCACAGTTGCTGACCATCCAATTATAGATTCGTTGGAACGTACTACAGGCCGTTTCTCTCTCCCGGTAAAGAATATGAGCAACCATATGGGATTGCATCGACATCGCGCAACTGAGCAGCACGGCACATTCAATTTCGGGATGGCTCGCTCTGCCAAGCGCAGAGCGGTGCACCGCCCTGGAATATACTTTATAGCTGCTCTTTTCCTCATACCCATCCAGCAGCCGGCTAAGCTCCGCCTGATTCCACCAGTCCTCCTCTTCACGGCAAACTCTCTGCAAGATTTCCTGCAAACCGGGGCTCTCCCCAAAGCCTTGAAAAAGGGTGGGTGGGTTATAAATCTGCACGATTTTATAATCTGTTTCCTTTATAGGATCTATATAAAACGTAACTGTCTCATGGAATCGATATCCAGTTTGATAAAAAATCTGAATCACACAGGTAATCATGCAGTACGTCCCCTGGGATAATCTTTCCATCTCCACCTCGACAGAACAGATTTCTCTGCGGCAAAAATTATGTTGAAACCATTCCAACAGCATCGTATTTGCATAGGCACTTGCAAGGTGTAGATGTGACGCCCACCGGCCAATGTCGCCACGGAGGATGCAATCTTTTATATCCTGACACATAAAATCTATGGTCCTTTGCGAAACGGTCTGCAAAACAAATCACCTATTCCTTATACTTCCTGACCAGTGCTGCCAAATCATCAATGGAAGAAAAAGCACGGATCAGTTCCTCCTCATCCTCAATAAATATGCCAAATTCCTTTTCGATATCGATAATAATTTCAAGTGCAATCAGAGAATTAATTCCATAGGTATCGATCAGATTTTTTCCTTCCAGTTCGGGAAGCGACAGTTGCTTTTCCAATTGCCTGCTCAAAATTTTACACAAGCCAGCCTGATATTGCTTCAGCTCCATACCAAAAACTCTCCTTCTCATAATAATCCATCTAAAATAGCTACACAGCGCTGATTTCCATGGTACTCCGTAATTTTTTTTGAAAACAGGTGCAGACGCTCCCGATCAATCTCATCCATCGCCATTTGCACCAAACGCTTTAGCTTGCGAGGGCGCAATTCATAAATACTCATCCAATATGCCAGCTGGTTACGCTGCATCTGCTGCGCATTGAACGAGCGCTCAAAATGCTTCCCGGGAATGCAGATGCTGGGTTTTTCGTGAATCAGGCTGGTCAACATCATATCCTGCCCCCCATGAAACACCACGACAGCACAATGCGGCATTACATCCTCGATATTGATGTATTGGACGAATCGGATATTTTCCGGGAGGTCTGTTATAATATCTTCCCTTTCATAATGAAATCCTAGGCTGCACAGCACGTTAAATTCACCATCTCCAAATGCACGGGCAATGATTTCACTGTATAGCTTTGGCGGAATCGCACCTACACTGGTATAAATAAAAATGAGCGGCCTGCCGTCCAGTCTATCCAGCAGCGCGGTGCTATCCCCGCCACTCTGTCGGTTCAGCACGCTTCCTGCAAACTGAACTTGCCGGTAACGGTCAAGGCCGGGTTCTAATTCGGGAATAGATGGATTGATGACGCAATCCGCCCGGTCAAAAACCAGCTCGCATACATTTTTAATGGGCGGCTGGCGGTATCGTTTTAAAATCGGGTTGAAATGATCCGTCAGGTACTCGCCAGCCGCCTCATTCGCAGGAAATTCCGGCGTTGACGGGGTGCTCGCAAAAAGGACAAGCGGAATGCGAAGCGTATTTGCCAGAATCGTCGCCGCCGGATTGGACTGACTGAATATCACATCGGGACGGAACTCGCCGGCAATCTCCAATCCTCTTTTCAGTGCATAAGAAAGATAACCCTCTTCCGCCATCCCCGTCCATTCAACAAACTCAATGTAATTATTGATATTCTGAAGCTTTGTATGGTACTCAGGCGGCTCGCTGTAATACAGGCGGTAGGATGCCGCTTCAACCAGTTGTGCAACATGCCCGCCAAGCACAAAAGCCGTTTCCCAGCCATCTTCAACTAGATTCTGCGCCAAGCCGATAAACTTTAGCGTTGAGCCCAGGGAGCCGGAATTCGGGGGGCTGGGCATGATTAATACTTTTTTCCCCATGGATGATCCTCCAATACATACAAAGCCTTTAAGCCTTCTTTCATCGTCGGATACAGAAAGGTGTAGCCAAGCTCTTTCTTCACCCGCTCGCATGACAGCCGAACGGAAAACATCCGGAGCACATGCAAGCTCCACAACATCCTCTCACTGGATAAATCCGGCGCATGCCAGCGAACGGAGATCTCGCCGTCAATCTGCTGCACGCAAGCATAAAACTCTCTTTGTGTAACCGGCAACTCGTCGCACACATCAAAGATGCCCTGTGCACTGGTATCTACGGCTAATTTACAGAGGATACGAACTGCGTCGTCTACGTGAATACGCGCGGACAAGGCATCTCCATTGCCCAACAGGCTGATTAATTTGCTGCGGAATGGGCTGAGTTCTCCCGGACCATACACCTCTGCCAGCCTCATGATGGCATAAGAGCTTCCCATGGCCTCAGCACACTGCCGCACCATATTCTCTGCCTCTGCCGCCATGGCCGGATAGGGATGCTCCCTAAGCAACGCTTCTCCAAATTCCTTGCCAACTGCTCCTGCCGCCCCATTGCTCGCATAGAGCAGCCTTTTGACTGGATTACACGCCACAACAGCCAGAAAACGCCCCAAATCTCCCAGCATGCTCTCCTGATTCTGCCGAAAGGTCGCATAATGCCCACCTGCCAGGTAAATTACAGTATCCGCCTCATGAAGCGCCTGCTCAATTGAAATAGGATCCTTGAGATCCCCCTGCATCCACTGCGCGCCTTTTAGAAGAGGAGAAGTGCACTGCTTGTCATACACTCTGACTGGCTCTGATAAGCTTTGAATCAGCTCCTGATAAAGACGAGAGCCAATATATCCGTTTCCCCCAATGATCAATATCAATTCCAATTCACCATCAATCACAGTTTTCTGATCTTTTTGCCGGTTGACGTCAGGTCGATTTCGTCTACAAAGATGATTTTTCTCGGCACCTTATAGTCCTCCATTCCATCCCGGCAAAAACGAATCACATCCTCTTCATCGGGAGGGTTCTCCCGATCCGCCGCAACCACTTTTGCATAAATACGCTCATTGTGATCATCATCCGGCAATGAAAACACCGCCGCGTCCTGAAGCCCTGGGTGCAAAATCAGCCTATCCTCCACTTCCTGCGGATTCACCAGATGGCCGGCAATATTCATCGTTTGGGAGATACGCCCCTTCAAGACAATTCCCTCCTGCGTCACACATCCGAAATCCCTGTGTGAAAATAATCCGGATACTGTTTTGATATTAACCTTTGCTGGCATATATCATCGTTATAATATCCAGAGGCACAATGGGCTCCAGCAACCAGAATCTCACCGCAGACGCCGTGAGGGACTTCCGCTCCATCGCTTGCGACAATCTTGATATCAACTCCCTTTACCGGATGCCCAACGCTGCTTTGCGCTTTTGTCAAATCGTCGCTTGCCTGGTATGAGATTACGCCGCACTCTGACGAACAATAGATGGAGTGAAGCACTTTGCCGCTTTTTTCATAGAGACCTACAAAATGCTGCGGAGCCATGTAGGAGGAACTAGTGAGACACAGGCGAACATGATCCCATTCAATCTGGTCAATCGCTGGACTTTCCAGCAATTTGGCATAAACAAAGGGTACGCTGAATAGGACCGTGACTCTATAGCGATTGATCACATTTTTCATTGCTCCGGGTAAGAAGGTCTTTTTGATAACAACCGTTGCGCCGCTAATCAGACCCGGCAGGTAGATTGTGGTGAGCGCTGAGGTGATCAAATGCGACACTGGCGTGTAGCAGACATCTGACGGTGCCAGATTCAGCGATTGAGCAAGATCGGCGATATTTCGATACATTGCTTCATGAGAAAACACCACACATTTCGGCAAGCCCGTTGTGCCTGAAGTATACAAAAAAACAGCTGCGTCAATTGGAGCCGGCGTGCTATTAGGCGCCTGTCCGCCCTGCGGAATCAGATATACACTTTCAGAAAGGACCGCTCCGCCCGGCCGCATCTCCCCGCACAGGAGATAATCCAGCCCAGCCTTCGCCTGCACCTGGGAAAGTGCATGTGCACTGCACTCTTCCATAGGGACAACAATACAGTCGTGCTGCCACAAAGCCAGAAGAACGGCGATATATTCCACGACGTTCTCCAGAGATACGGCTGCCACACAGCCTGCTGGCAGCTGCCGCAAAATCAGTTGTTGCCGATAATATTCAACACGCTGAAGAATTTGGGCAAATGTATAAACATCACCCGTATCATTTATTTGAATCGCCGGCCTCTGACCAAACTGTTTCATATGCTCCACTATTTTTTCGCCCAGCATAGAACTCCTCCTTTACCAATCCAGAACAATGGAATGCGCTGTGCCGCCGCAACCTGCCTGAAGCATATCGATTATATTTTCATGATGGACAAACGCCGACACAGGTGGATGTTCCATACCGCGTATGCAGCAAAGAATATCTCTGTGTACGTCGCAAGTGAGAAAACGGCGGTCAAACCTCCCACCACAAAACAACAGATCTTTTTCAGCCGGTACCCCGGTGAATAAAAACATATCGGCATTCCTCTTCGTCGGGGTCAGCGCCTCGCCCTCATAGGCGCATACGGTGGAAAACATCTGCTCCAGCAGGCTATTCCCTTGGATCGCTGCGCCATCCAATCCACTGCTGATATAGCAATCAAAAACAAGATATGCGACATATAGCAAATCATAAAACAAATAGGGAATTTCATACTCGGGCTCTACCCGTATGACCGGAAATTTCTGTAAATCCTCTTCTGTATAAAGCGTATATGGTTTCTCACCGGCATAAATCAGCACGAGTTCTCCTGCTTCAAGCGGAAAGGATGGGCAACAAGAAGAACACACTTCAGCAACGCTCAGGCCGCAAATCAAGCCATGCAACCGGCCCGGATATCCCAGGAAAGACAAGGCGGGCGGATACAACTGCGTATGTCTGCTTCGGAAGAGAGCCGCACACTGCAACGGCCCGGGGTCAGTATTCAGCACCTGCAAGGCGCCTTCACCATCCTTAAAATCATAAATGTTCACAAATGCGGATCGACCTTCCACCAACATAAGGAGAGTGAAATTGAGGCAGCCATGCGTGAAAACTCATCTGCCCAGCTGAATCATACCCGCCAATCAGCATCAGCCGGCCTTCATATTTGGTATTTGGCAGCCACGTTTTATATTTTTCATCTGTGGTAATTCCGCAGAAGGCATAAAGTGATGCCACAAGGACTAAATACCGCTCCAACGTAAGATTAAGATCTCCCTGCTTTTTATCACCTGCTGGATTTCCCTTCCAGTGCGATCCAGCAGTTCTGGCTGTGTCGACTTTTTGACAAAGAACCAACAATCCTCTTCCTCTGGATTCTGCTTTACCAATGCGCTGCTTTCCGCCCAGGTATGAAAATGGAACAACTCACTCAGGTCTTTTGCAGAGAGCCCCTTGGGCAGACAGCACAACAGCTCTCCCCGCTCCCGGAACTCCCGGATCTCCTCCTTATAAAAGTAAGGCCGGGTCAAGTGAAATGGCTTGCCCGTAATTTGTTCCACACCCAGCGTTTTATACCAATGCTCCATCTGGCTGCGCACCTCGTCCGGATGATCCGTATCGATTTCATTGGACCTATAGCAAAGCAGATCCGCCGGTGTGATGATCTCCTCTTTTAACATTTCTGTAATTACGGACAGCGCCGCCTCTTTCAAGTCCCTCATGTTACCCATCCTTCCTGCGATTTAATATCATTTGACTGAGTCTGGGCAAGACATCATAGAAATCCGCCACGATTCCTACAGTAGCGTATTGAAACACAGTGGCATTCGCATCACGATTGACTGCGATAATATTCTTACATTTACGCAGACCTATCAAATGCTGAGAAGCTCCTGAAATACCTAATGCGATATATAGCTCCGGCTGTACGGCCCTGCCGGATAAACCAATTTGATATTCCTTAGGAGCCCATCCTTTTTCGACCAGCGCGCGCGTTACACCAATATCCGCATGGATCAGATCCGCCATCTGCCGAATCTGATCCAAGTCTTCTTTCCTGCGCAGCCCCGCGCCCACGCCGATCATAATCTGATTGCTTTCCGTTCCGGCAAAGTGCCGATTCGAAACCGACAGCAACCGCTCTGAATTTATGCCTGCTGCTTCGCACGGATGAATACAAATGTTAGCCGCAACATCAGAATTGCGGGGATGCGGATCGAATATATTTTTTCTGATGGTGCAAACGAGTGTGGAACCGGTCGCGCAAATATCCGCGTATGTATTCCCCTCATAGACTGGTCGTGTCGCGACAATCTGCTCCCCATGCTGGCAAATCTCTACGCAGTCTGCACACATGCCCAGCCTTTTCCGGCTTGCCAGCTGAGATAAAACAGTTTTGCTATGCACTGTATTGGGCGCTAAGATCAAGTCGGGCCGGTGACTATCGTAATATTCACAAATACCCTCTAAATAATTCCCGTCCTCAAAATATTCGAACGCATCTCCTATATAAATATCTATCCGTTCAAAGGAAAGCTGTTGCACTTCACGCAGAAGATTTTTCAACGCATTCCCAGAGCACAAAGCCAGCCCTGAAATGGTAAATCCATACCGCTTTTTCAGTTCTCGCGCCACAGTAATCAATTCATCACTGAACGCTAAAAGATGACCGCATGCATTTTCCAGATAAACACATACTGTACGTCCAGCGCCATCCTCAGCCATAAATTTTCTCCCCCCTCTTCATCTGATTGATACGGGTTATTTGAGCGTACAACTGCTCTATTCCCTCATCTATCCCGTACAATTCCGCCTGCCTGAAGGAATTCTCTTTCCGGTCTCTCAGCCGGCATACCCGGGTTTGCGATCCCGCAGTCCCCACCATAGAAGCATCACAGGGGAGCACCTGCTGCAATTCAACCTTTTTATGATTTTCAAGAATTTGTGCAAGCTTCGGCCGCTCCGATTCTGCCCAGTTTTTAATGGTCAAAAGTGCCGGAACGGCGGCTTCCGTTTTTACAAAATAACGCTCCAACTCCCGCTTAAGGAGGAAACAGCCTTGTTGACCCAGCGAAATTTCCACCACATTTGCATAGCAGGGCATTCCGAGGCTTTCGGCAAGGCTGGCAGGAACCTGACCTGTTTCACTATCGCTGGATTGACAGCCCGACAAAATCAGTTCATAGTGCCCCTCATTCCTGATCCAGGACGCCAAGGCATAGGAGGTTGCTACCGTATCTGAACCAGCAAGGAGCGGATTGCTCAAAAGCACAATCCGATCTGCCCCATAGGCATACAAGGCTCCAGGCACTCCACCGCGTTTGCAGACGACATCGCCAGCAGGGTAACAGAACCTCCCGCCTGCCGCCTCAGCCAGAGTGCGCAGCTATAGGCAAGCAAATCCTGTCGGCTGATTTCCAGAGCCGCCTTTTCTCTCGTGACCATTGCACTGTCTGCTCCGGCCAACGCGGGCTTCACACATACCAATATGTTCAAATCGCCACGCCCTCCTCTGCAACTGCTTCCAAAACCGATAAACTGCGCTCAAGCCTTGCGGCATCATAACGCAAGGCTCGCTGGGCAAATCCGCGGCAGTAGCCACAATCCCGACAGCTTTGCAGATTGCAGGAATGAGTTAGGAAATGCTCCATAAAGCCGTCGAGCTTTTGATTGTCAATATCGATTTCAAGCTGCATGAGGCTCCTAAGAGTTTTTAAATCCGTTTTACTAACGTGTTTGCCATGCATCATCTGTTTATTTTGAAAATGATTCATGTTCAGAATTTCTGACAAATTCCCCTCATATTTTCCACTGCAATAGGCATCAGCTGTTCTCAACAGCCATGAAGAGGATTTATTACGATCTGTCAGTTTATATTTTTGGATTCCGATTTCCTCATAAAAATGGAGATCCTCCGGCCTGCACCAAGTAGAGCGCAGCAGATTCTCCGGCTCCCTGTATTTTTGCAGAAGGCAATGAAGCGTGCAATAATTTGTACTGATTTTTTCATCTACGGTGTACTGCGACATGTGGCTGATGACATTATTATGATATTGCTGATAGGGGCAATGATAAAGGCAAACCTGGTTCACCATAACCTGTAAATTGCACGAAATGGCCGCCTGCATTTTTTCGAGCAGCCTGAAATCCCGCTCAATCCCATTACGCACTGTAATTTCATGAACACCAAGGCTGTTATAGAACTTAGCCGCTTCAATGCTGTCCACCATGGCGAAGGAAGAAACGCTAATTTTCAGGTTTGGATACCGTTTCCTGCATAAATCGATCAAAACAGGGTTCGCCAGCGTGACCATATCCACCTGCGCGGAAACAAGCCAATCAAACTGCTCTATGATTTGATTCAATTTCTTCCCTGTATATTCTATATTTCCCATACATGCAGCATTCACTAAATAATTAAATTTCTTTCCAGCACTATGGGCCAGACGTACAGCATCTTCGATCCCCCGTCGGTCAACATTAGCCATTTGAGATACCGGTCTTCCGCTACCAACCGGATTTTGTGATGCGGTGCCAAAATAGCATTCAATCAAGTTTATGGAATTCGCTTTCTGAATCAATTCAATATCTCCATTAAAAGCCAAAGAAAATTCCATGAAATCCCCCATAAAATATCAATTTTTTTGTTATATGATACTACGTTATATATATGATGTCAACATATTTTCGACCTATTTCTAGAGTTTTTATGAAATGAATCCTTAATTATACATATAGGTTTTCAATTCCCAAAACATTCATGTTGAAACTTTGCAATCTCAGGCGATCTCACGCACACCGGCTGTATTCATGCTGTTGATCCGTCCACTGCAAGAAAAGTCCGAAAAATCTGCCCGGAATCCTATGCCGAAATCGCAAAGGATCCCAGAAAAAACGCCCGGGCAGAACTCGGGGTTCTAGGCCGGAGAGCTGCTTGGGAAAACGCCAAAAAGTCTGCAATCCCCACCAATAAAGGAGCGGTGGGTGGTAAATTTGCACCTACCGGGCACAGCCGTACCACAATCCAATTATCATTAAGATGGAGTTTATTTTTTAATCATACAGATTTTGAGATAGATAACCACAAATAGGAAATAAAAAATAGGCTGATTAGATCGCTATGCTTTTTCATATCATTAGAGAATAACCAAAAACGCTATTACACGGCTACTATCACTTTACAAAATCGTAAAACGAATATAGCAATCAAGTATGATAGATAACCAAAAAAGCCCTTTGGGAGAAGGAGACATGCCCCTCAGAAAATCCTTGGGCATTGTCACACAAACAGGAGCCCGGAAAGCTACTATCGCTTTCCGAGCAAAAGGAGCCCGGAAAGCTACTATCGCTTTCCGAGCAAAAGGAGCCCGGAAAGCTACTATCGCTTTCCGGGCTCCTGAACATTTTATTTTATAGCTTATTAGTCCCTGCGGGGCGGGCGGCCGCGCGATGGTCATTGCGGCGGTCACCGCCACGGTTATTATCCCTGCGCGGGCAGGCGGCGAGGCGCATCGGAGATGGTATTCTCCGGCACGAGGCCTCCACCTTAATCAGCGCATTGCGGCGGGAGAGGTTCAGCCCCTTCTCATCGGTGCCGAGCACTTCTACAATCACTTCATCGCCCACATTGACGACATCCTCCACCTTCTCCGTGCGCTTTACATCCAGATGGCTAATGTGAACCAAGCCTTCCTTGCCGGGCGCAATTTCAACAAACGCGCCAAACGTCAAGATACGAGTCACAACGCCTTTATAGATCGAGCCGGGCTCTGGATCGTTTGCAATCGTCTCCACCATAAGCAAAGCGCGTTTGGCATCGTCGATTTCAATTGCGGAGATAAAGACGCTGCCATCCTCTTCCACATCAATTTTGCAGTTGCATTCCGCACAGATCTTCTGGATCACCTTGCCCTGCTTGCCGATCACTTCGCTGATCTTCTCCACCGGCACCTTGGTGGTAAGCATCTTAGGTGCATATTTGGAGAGCTCCGCGCGAGGCTCAGGGATGCATTTGAGCATGATTTCATCTAGAATATACAGGCGTGCCTTGTAGGTTTTCTCAAGCGCCTCTTTGATGATCTCCGGTGTAAGGCCGTCGATCTTCAAATCCATCTGGATGGCGGTGATGCCCTTTTTCGTGCCGCCTACCTTGAAATCCATATCGCCGAAGAAATCCTCCAGGCCCTGGATGTCAACCATCGTCATAAAGCGGTCGCCCTCGGTGACGAGGCCACAGGAAATGCCCGCTACCGGCGCTTTGATCGGCACGCCCGCCGCCATCAGGGACAGGGTGGATGCGCAGATAGAAGCCTGGGAAGTGGAGCCGTTGGAGGAAAGCACCTCAGAGACCAGGCGCAGCGCATAGGGGAATTCCTCCACGCTCGGGATCACCGGCAGCAGTGCGCGCTCTGCGAGGGCGCCATGGCCAATTTCGCGGCGGCCGGGGCCGCGGCTCGGGCGAGTTTCACCCACCGAATAGGATGGGAAGTTATATTGGTGCATATAGCGCTTGCGATCTTCTTCATCGATGCCGTCAAGAATTTGGGCGTCGCCCACCGGGCCAAGCGTTGTCACAGTGAGCACCTGTGTCTGGCCGCGGGTAAACATAGCGGAACCGTGCGTGCGCTTGAGCACATCAACCTCTGCTGCCAACGGGCGGATCTCATCAATGCCGCGCCCATCCACACGCTTGCCGTCATCCAGCAGCCAGCGACGTACAACGAATTTTTGGAGCTATACAGGCAGTCGTCGATCTTATCCGCTTCCTCTGGGAACTTCTCATCAAATTCCGCATGCACTTTATCGTAAACAGGCAGCAGGCGCTCATCGCGCACGCGCTTATCGTCTGTGTCAAGCGCTGCGCGCACATCATCGATGGCAAAGGCCTTCACAGCCTCAAACAGCTCTGGAGAGGGATCGTTTGACGGAAAATCAATTTTTTCGCGGCCAACTTCCCGCTGGATTTCTTTGATGAATTCGATGATCTGCTGGTTTGCCTCATGCCGGCCATGATGCCGTTAAACATCACATCGTTGGAAACTTCCTTCGCGCCCGCCTCGATCATGGCGACAAGCTTGTCCGTTGAGGCGACAGTCACCGCCATTTCAGAGCGCTCGCGCTGCTCAGCGGTGGGGTTGATGATATACTCCCCATCGATATAGCCGACGGAAACGCCGGAAATCGGGCCCTTCCACGGAATGTTGGAGATGCTCAGCGCAATGGATACGCCGATCATCGCGGTAATCTCCGGAGAGCAGTCCGGATCGCAGGACATAACAGTGGCTACAACGCCACATCATTGCGCATATCCTTCGGGAATAAGGGGCGGATCGGGCGGTCAATCACGCGGGATGCTAGGATCGCCTTCTCGCTCGGGCGGCCCTCACGGCGCTGGAAAGAGCCGGGGATTTTGCCCGCGGCATAAAGCTTCTCCTCAAAATCAACGGAAAGCGGAAAGAAATCGATGCCGTCGCGCGGCTTGTCGGACATGGTGGCGTTGCAGAGCACCTGCGTTTCACCATAGCTAATCATGCAGGAGCCGCCTGCAAGCTGTGCCATTTTGCCGGTTTCCACCGTCAACGGGCGGCCAGCAAGCATTGTTTCGAATTTTCTGTACTGTTCGAACATATTTCTACCTCGTAAAAATTTATTTCCACGGGAGGCAGCACGCTTAGCAATAAATCCAGCGCACGGATAAAGCCATGCGCTCGATTCACTGCTAAACCATGCACCCGCCCGAATGGATGCAAAAGAAATCGTATTGCGTCGAAAATGCGTGGTAACATACGGAAGGCAGGCCGGGGAAGAAGGCCTCCCCCGCCTGCCTCAATGCGGTTTTATTTACGGATGCCGAGCCGTGCAATGATGGCACGATAGCGCTCAATATCGTTATCCTGCAAATACTTAAGAAGATTGCGCCTATGGCCGACCATCTTCAGCAGGCCGCGGCGGGAATGGTGATCCTTCTTGTGCACCTTCAGGTGGTCGGTCAGATCGTTGATGCGCTTTGTAAGCACTGCGATCTGCACTTCCGGGGAGCCGGTGTCGCCCTCGTGGAGCGCATATTCGGCCATGATTGCCTTTTTTTCTTCGTTGGTCATGCTTGTCACCTCATTTAAAAATTCGCCGGGCTCCCAGCAGGAGCAGGTGGCGCACCGCTTGGCGGTTTCATCCAGCTGCCGAGAGCAGGGCATAATACTTGCTTATTTTATCATATAGAATGGGAATTGTAAAGAGAAACTTGAAATTCATGAAACAGAGCATATTTCTCTCAGCCATCAATAGCGCACATATTGAATCTCATCCTGCTTAAGCGTTACGGAAGAGCCGTCCATATATGTAACCTCAATACCTCGTATCTGTGCGGAAGTAATGGAAGGATTATACCATGCGTTTTCCCAGAGATATGCGCCAGAATTCCCCTGGCCTTTTTTATAAGGCCGGTTTCCTGCCCATAAAAAGTGGATGACCTGCGGATTTCACAGAAAACCACATCGCCCACAGCGTTAATGGGAACCGCCTCAAAATCAACATATTTGATCGTTTTGTCGGACATGTTCTTCCATACGATATATAAATCGACACCCCCCGCTGAATTGGGCGTCCCCGTATAAACTTTAGAAACCCGGATAATCTCCCTTGCTTTATCCCGCGCATTTTTTTTCTTTTCAGCGGCAGCTTTCGATTCCGCTGCCTCTTTTGTGCGTTTCTGTTCTTCCAGGGTCTTGTCAATCTGCTGTATGATTTGCTGGGCCTGCTGATCCTCCGACGTTCCGTTGAACTTCTTGTGGAGCGTTTGCGCAAGCTGCTTTGCCTCGTCATATTCCTTCTTTTCAAAATGGTTTCTCACTTTGACCAGAAGATTTTCCTTGCCGTTTTCATATTCGTCAACCTTTGCCGAAAGCTCCAACGCCTCTGCTTTTAATCGCGTATTCTCAGATTCCAGCGCCTGAACCTGCGCCACCACACCCTCATGCTCCTTTTGCGATACACAGCCTGTTAACCCCGCCAAAAAAATAGCCGACGCAAGCAGGGCAAACACAATGTTCTTTTTCATATCTCATCCTACTTTATAAAATTAGACTAAATCAAACACTATTTTGCAAGAAAAATGTGCATATTGACTAAAAATCTTTTATTCTGGCTAAAAAGGCCTGCTGATGCTAAAGTTTTCATGCCTATACAATTGCGAAAGGATCCAGATAAACGCGGTGACTGTTTGCATCACTACACTGTCCGCGGCAAATCCTCCAGCAGCCCGAGCACCTGGGAAACCCGCCGAATCTCCGGCACGCCCTGTGTGCGCTGCCCGGCAAAGGTGCCGTAATCCATCCATATGGCTTGCATGCCCGCGCCGAGCGCGCCCTTGATATCATTCACCGGGTGATCGCCCACAAACAGGCACGCTTCATTCGGCACATTGAGCTTTTGCGCCGCAAGATCGAACAGGCGCCTATCCGGCTTGTGAATTCCATAATCGCCAGACACGGCCACCACATCGAACAGGTCGCGGATTCCCGCCGTATCAAGCTTTTTATTCTGCAAAACAGATGGGCCGTTGCTGACGACGCCAAGCAGATAACCCTGCTCTTTCAGCGCCTGAATGGTGGGAATCGCATCGGGGAAAAGCGCAACATGCTCGCCATAGTGCTCGTTAAAATGGCGGCAGAGCAATTCCACCGGCGGATGGCTCTCCCACCCCCACAGCGCGATCATCTCCGGAAAGTATTCCTCACGCTTGCGGTAGCCGCCTTCAATATGCGCTTCCATCTCATCGATGCGCCGGGCCTTCTCCTCCGGTGGGAGAGCAGGGAAGAATTCCCCCAAAAAGGCCGCGCAGTAGGCCCGATAGGCCGCCTCGCGATCCTGCAAAGTATCGTCAAAATCAAACAACACAGCCTGAATGTTATGCATTTGATGCTTCCTCCGCCTGAACAAAATTTCTAGCCGCCTGCGCATCCGCCGCAATTTGCGCGCGTAGCGCATCAAGAGACTCAAAACGCACCTCACCGCGCAAAAAGTGCAGGAGGGATACCTCAATATTTTGCCCGTACAAGTCACCGCTGAAATCCATAATATAGGTCTCGCTGCGCAGGCTCTGCGTTCCGATCGTGGGGCGCATGCCGATATTGGTAACAGAAGGATGATATCGGCCCTCCACCAATGTTTTGGATGCATAAACGCCGAACTTCGGAACGACAAAGCCGGATGGAAAAAACTGGTTGATAGTGGGAGCACCGAGCTTTCTGCCGCGCCGATCGCCTCCCACCACGGTGAAATCGTAGCAGAAAGGCCGACCGAGCATGGCGTTGGCCTCCTCCGGCCTGCCCTGCTCCAACGCCGCGCGAATGCGGGTGCTGCTCACCGGGAGCCCGCAGAAATCAACCTCCTCCGCCATAGAAAAGCGGATTCCATAGCCTTGGCACAGTTCCCGCAGCTTGGCTGCATCTCCCGTGCATCCCCCTCCAAAACGGTAATCATACCCACACGAAAGAGCCCGCGCATGGAGGCGGCGCACCAAAATCTGCTCGACAAACGCTTCCGGAGAAAGGCACATAATCTCCTGAAAATCAACCACACAGATGGCTTGTGCACCCGCGGCCTCAAAAGCCCGCAGACGCATCCGGTCATCACAGAGCCGGGCAGGAGCGCAGCCCCGCAGCACAGCCTGCGGATGCTCCCGAAAGACCACCGCACCGGGCAACAGCTCCCATCGGCGCGCCATTTGCACGGCCTCACTGATCACTGCACAGTGGCCAGTGTGCACGCCGTCAAAATTTCCCAGTGCAAGCGAGGTTCCTGTTTGGGGCAAGGTGTGAAAATTAGTCACATACGGCATGGGCTTTCCTCCTTTCTGAAGAGAGGTTCCTTTCATCAAGTGTCCTGTAGCACCCGCCGGACTTTCAGCTCGTCCCCTTGCACGGGCAATTCCCCCAGGCCGAGAAAATTCTGATCCGGGCTGTATACCCGGTAGAAGCCGCTCTGTCTCTTCGCAAAACGGAGCCTGCCCGCATCAAGCGCGCCGCCGTTTGCAAATCGCACAGCCTGCGCCTCGGTCACCGTCAGGGACGGGTATGTTCCCAGCGCCCGCTCCAGCGATGATGCATTGCGAAAGCGCACCATCCTGCCGGAATGCTGCGAGCGCATCCAGCGTGACGCAATCCTCCAGGAAAAAACCGGCGGCATATGACCGGCGTAAGGCCGACATGGCGGCCCCACAGCCGAGCGCACGGCCGATATCGTCCGCTAGAGAGCGAATATAGGTGCCCTTCGAGCAGAACACATCGATTTCAAACTCCTGCGCCTGCTCATCAAACGCCATCAGCTCCAGCCGGTAAACCGTTACAGGCCGTGCGGGCCGCTCTACCTCCTCGCCCCTGCGTGCAAGCTCATAGAGCCGCACGCCATTCTTCGACAGGGCGGAATACATCGGCGGCACCTGCAAAATAGCGCCTCGAAAACCGCAGAGCGCCTGCTCCAGCTGCTCCCTTGTCACATGCGGCTCGCTGCGTGTGAGCACTGTGCCCGTCGTATCAAGGTATCGGTGGTCAACCCCAGCCGAATGTGCGCTCGGTAGCCCTTATCCTGCACCGGTAAAAACTCCATAAAACGGGTGGCCCCGCCGAACAACACCGGCAGGACCCCCGTTGCCATTGGGTCAAGCGTGCCCGCGTGGCCCGCCTTCTTCTCCCCTGTGATCCGGCGTGCGCGCGCTACAGCGGAGAAGGAGGTCATATTTTCCTGTTTGTCCACACAGATGATTCCGGTCATTTACGCCTCCAAAACTGCACGAATCTGTTGAAGCAGCACTTTCTTTGCACATTCCAGCGGGCCCTCCAGCTGGCAGCCCGCCGCGCGGGGGTGGCCTCCGCCTCCCATGCGCTTGCAGAGCTCGGCTGCATCCACAGGCCGGTGGGTGCGCACAGAAGCTTTAAAGGTGCCATCCGCCTTTTCCCGCAACATCGCGCCAACGAGCACCCCCTCAATCTGACGCGGCAGCGAGGCGATCGGATCGCACTCGCTTTCGTTTGAGCCGCTCAGGCGATACATCTCCTGCGTCACTGTAATGAGGCCGCTCGGCCGTTGCAATAGGTTTCGAGAGAATCCAAGGCAAGCCGCTCCAAGGCGGCGTAAGTGCGCGTTTTCGTCTCAAACATGACCTGGTTGATGATGGGGGCGTCCGCGCCGCAATCAATCATATCGGCCGCAATCCGGTGCGTACGCGCGGTCGCATTGGAATAGCGGAAGCAGCCCGTATCTGTGGATAGGCCGGTATAGATGCAATCGGCAATCTGCTCATCCATCTCCACCCCTAGCTCCCGGAGCACCTCATAGATGACCTCACAGGCCGCACCGGCGGAGGCATCGAGCAGCGTTTGAGCCGCATAGAGAGTGTTGGAGCATGATGGTCTATGCACAAATCAATATGCGCCGCATAGCGTTCCTCCAAGCGCTTTCCCAGCAGCTTTGGATCCGCCACGTCTACAGCCACAAAAAAGCGGGGGGCAAACGCCTCTTGCTCCACCTCCCGCCAAAGGTAGCTAAATTTTGCGGGGATCTCATCCGTGCATTCCACGCGCGCGCGTTTGCCACATTTTTGCAGCCCGCGGCAGAGCGCAAAAGCGCAGCCCAGCGTGTCCCCGTCCGGATGGCCGTGCGTAAGGATGAGAAAATCGTCCTGACCTTCCAGCAGCCGGGCGGCCGCTTTTTCATCAATCCGCATCCCCATCCTCCTTCACGAGCGTTTCAATTTTTTTTGTGATTTCCATGCCGTGTGCAATGGAGTCATCCGCAATGAATTTCAGCTCCGGCGTTTTGCGCAGGTGCAGGCGGCCGCCCACCTCGCGGCGGACGTAGCCCGTTGCGCTTGTCAGGCCTTTCACAGCAAGCCTCGCCGTCTCCAAGCCTTCCATTGCGCTAACATACACCTTGGCAAAAGAGAGGTCTGAGCTAACCTCCACGCGCACGACCGTCAGCATCCCCTGAATGCGGGGATCCTTCAGTTCACGCATAATTGCAATGATTTCCCGCTTGATATCTTCCGATACGCGGTCAATTCGGTATCCTGCCATTTATCGTTCATACCTTTCGGCCCGCGGAGAACGCGGCGCCATGCTTTAATCCCTATATTCTTCTAAAATGAAGGCTTCCAGAATATCGCCTTCCCGGATATCGTTAAATTTCACAAGCCCGATGCCGCATTCATAGCCCTGGGCCACCTCTTTGACATCATCCTTGAAGCGGCGAAGGAGGCGATTTCATCCTCCGCCACCACAATGCCGTCACGCACAACGCGAATTTTTGCATTGCGCTGCACCTTGCCATCTGTTACATAGCTGCCGGCAATCCTGCCCACGCTGGAGATGTTGATCGTATTGCGCACCTCCGCACGGCCAAGCTCCACTTCGCGGATTTTCGGAGCAAGCATGCCCTTGATTGCATGCTCCACATCCTCAATGCAGTCGTAAATGATGCGATACATCCGCATCTCCACGCCATCGCGCTCCGCCTGGCTCGCCGCCACCGGATCTGGGCGGACGTTGAAGCCGACGATAATGGCATTCGACGCATGGGCGAGCATCACATCGGATTCGCTGACCGCACCTACGCCGCCATGGATCACATGCACGCGCACCTCTTCGTTTGAAAGTTTTTCAAGGCTCTGTTTGACAGCCTCCACACTGCCCTGCACATCGGCCTTAATAATGATATTGAGCTCCTTCATCTGACCATCCTGGAGGGAGGCAAAGAGATTATCCAGCGTTATCTTCTGAATGGCATTGAACTGCTCTTCCTTGGCCTGCTGTTTGCGCTGATCGACCAGCGTTCGCGCCAGGCGCTCATCGGAAACCGCATCGAATGCATCGCCAGCCTGGGGGGCCTCCGCAAGGCCCATGATCTCCACAGGGACAGACGGCCCCGCCTCTTCCACCTTATGGCCATGGTCATCCGTCATCACGCGCACACGGCCGACAGCCGTGCCTGCCACGATGATATCGCCGGCATGCAGCGTGCCGTTTTGAACGAGCAGCGTCGCAATCGGGCCACGGCCTTTGTCGAGGCGCGCTTCAATCACAATACCTTTGCGGCGCGGTTGGGGTTGGCTTTCAATTCCTTCATCTCTGCAACGAGCAGGATAGCCTCCAGCAGCTTGTCAATATTCTGATGCGCCTTGGCGGAAACCGGAACGCAGATTGTATCTCCACCCCACTCTTCGGGGACGAGCTCATATTCCGTCAGCTGCTGCATCACGCGCTCCGGGTTGCGCCGGGGCGATCCATCTTATTGATTGCGACAATAATCGAAACATTCGCCGCTTTCGCGTGGTTAATCGCTTCCACTGTTTGCGGCATGATGCCATCATCCGCTGCAACCACCAAAACCGCGATATCTGTCGCCTGCGCGCCGCGTGCGCGCATTGCAGTGAAGGCCGCATGGCCGGGCGTATCCAGGAAGGTGATATCCTGCCCGTCGATAGATACGCGGTATGCGCCGATGTGCTGCGTAATGCCGCCCGCTTCGCCCTCTGTTACCGAGGTGTTGCGAATCGCATCCAGCAGGGAGGTTTTGCCGTGGTCAACGTGGCCCATCACCACAACAACCGGATCGCGGGGTAAAAGATCCTTATCGTCATCCGCGCTATCGTCAATGATCCGGTCCTCAATGGTGACGACCACTTCTTTCTCCGCTTTAATGCCCAGCTCAGAGGCTACGATCTCAGCCGTATCGTAATCGATGATCTCATTGACCGTGGCCATCACGCCGAGCGCCATCAACTTTTTAATCACCTCTGCGGCAGTGCGCTTCATCATGGCGGCCAGATCGCCTACTGAAACTTCCTCCGGCACCCGGATGACAAGCTGCGGCTTCTTCGCGCGCTCAGCGGCGATGCGCTTGAGACGCTCTGCCTCGGACTCCCTGCGTGGGGAGCGCATACCTGCCGCCGGTACTGCTGGGAGCGCTGCTTTAATTTTTGCTTTTGAACGCTCTGGTCACCTGCGCCGCGCGTGTTAGTCGGCGCAATCTTCTCATAGCGCTCGTTGTATTTATCCAGCTCCACCTGCGTTGTGCGGGTGTTCACCGTGCGCGCCGCACCCTTGGTGCGAGATTGCGCCGGGCGCTGCGGTTGTTTATTCTGGCTCTCCTGCTTCTTTTGCGGCGCTGCATTCTGCTGCGGCTTCTGGCCCTGCTTCGTGCTTTGAGGCTGCGCGCCCTTTTCCTGCTTCGGCGCCGTGCCCGGCTTTGCCGGCTGCTCCGGCGCTTTTTTTGCGGCAGGCGCTTCCTTCTCTGCCGGCCTTGCAGGCTGTTCTGCCTCGGCAGGCTTGCCCATTGCAAAGTATGCGTCAAAACTCTCTACTTCATTCTGCTGGGTAAAGGTTTCAAAAATCACATCGAGCTCTTTCTCCTCAAGCGCCGTCATATGCTTCTTTGGCTCCTCAAAATATTCCCCCAGCAGGTCGATCACCGATTTGCTCGGCTTATCGAAATCCTTTGCCACCTCGTGAACCCTGTATTTATTCATCATCATACGCATTATCCTCCCCTGTCAGCAGCTTTTCTGCAAAGCCGTCGTCATCCACCGTAAGCACGCCCGCTTTTGCGCCGATTGCGCGGTGGAATTGTTCCATCGTATACCGGACACGCCTGAGCGGGATGCTCTTTTCACCCCTGTGTCATGCGGAAAAATTCCCGTTCCAGCCGGTCGGACGCATCCGCGCTGATGAGGCACAGCCGTGCCCTGCCCGCGAGGACGGCGCCCTTTGCAGCATCGTGCCCAAGGCTTAAGCGGCCCGCTCTTCTGGCGATTCCCAAAAGCCCGAGAGCTTTGTCATCCATCATAAGCGCCCTCCTGATGGCGGTAAATTGAAAATAACCATTTTCAATTTTGCCTCATCTCCTCCTCCATGCAGTCATAAACCTCATCCGGTATTTTGCACTGGAACGCGCGCTCCAGCTGCTTTTTTTTGCGGGCCTTCGCAAGGCATTCGGGGTCATGGCACACATATGCGCCGCGGCCGGGCTTGCGAGAGGTTAAATCCAGTGAAATCTCCCCCTCCGGGCTGCGCACAACCCGCACGAGCTCCTTTTTGGGCTTCATTTCACAACAGCCGACACACTTGCGCAGCGGAACCTTTTTATTCTGCATTTCCATCCCCCTTACCGCCTAAATGCAAGAGCTTCGATCATGCTTCTGTTTCTTCTTCCTGCTCCGCTTTCGGCTCATAGAAGCCGCTCTCCGGCTTGATATCGATCTTCCAGCCGGTCAGCTTTGCTGCCAGGCGGGCGTTCTGCCCTTTGTTGCCAATGGCCAGGGAAAGCTGTGTATCCGGCACAGTTACATGGCACGAATTTGCCGCGCCGTCTTCTATTTCTACGCTGAGCACTTCCGCCGGGGCCAATGCCGCCGCGATAAACTCAGCGGGGTTTTCGCTATATTTAACAATATCGATTTTTTCACCGCCGAGCAGGTCAACCACCTTGCCCACGCGCGCGCCGCGCGGGCCGATACAGCGCCCACGGCATCCACATTCGGATCGCGGCTGTAAACTGCCAGCTTCGTGCGGGAGCCGGCCTCGCGGGATACGGCCTTGATCTCCACCGTGCCGTCATAAATTTCCGGCACTTCCGTTTCAAACAGGCGCTTGACCAACCCCGGTGGGTACGGGAAATGATCGCTTTCGGGCCGCCTTTTTCGCTCTCGCGTACGTCTACGATGTACACCTTAATCAGGTCGCCCTCCGCGATGGTTTCTCCAGGCACCTGCTCACCCTTAGGCAGCACTGCTTCTGCACGGCCAATTTCCAACGTTGCATTGCCGGAAACTGGGTCTACCCGCGTCACCTTAGCGGTTGTGATCTCCTGCTGGCGGCTCTGGAATTCCTGCATCACCTGGCCGCGCTCCGCTTCGCGGATGCCTGCCGGATCACGTGCTTCACCGTCTGCGCGGCAATTCGGCCAAACTGCTTGGGCTCCAGCGGAATTTCCACAATGTCGCCCGGCAGGGCACTGGCTTATACTTCTGCGCCTCTTCCGTCAGGATATCCGTATCTGGATCTGAAATTTCGTTAACTACCGTTTTGTGCAGAAAAACGTTCAATTCGCTTTCCTCAGGCTTGATTTCACAGCAGACAACATCTTTATCGTGGTAATTTTTGCGAACCGCCACAATGATGGCAGTTTGTATTTTTTCATAGAGCAGCTCTGCTGGCACGCCCTTTTCCTTCTCCAGAATCTTAACCGCCTCAAAAAACTCGGTATTCATTTTATGACCATTCCTTTCCATATCAAAGCCGGGTTCGGATCAGCGCCTGCTTTCAGGCCCTATCCCTGACTGTGCCAAACGGACCGGCCATTTTCTTAACGCGCAAATTAGGCCACCCGATTCCGGCGTATGTCAGGCGCTTTCTATCGGGCTTTTTAAAATGCATCTGCATCATCCAGCCGAATCCAGGACGCCTCTTTTTTTTGTAGCTGCATCTGCGTGCCGTTTTCCAGCAGCAGCGTAATTGCTCCGTTGTCAAAGGATAGGAGCTCGCCAGTAAAATCACGCACCTGATCCACCGGACGGATCAGGCGCACCTTAATGCGTGCACCCAGCAGCGCCTGAAAGTGCTCATCCCGCGTCAGCTCCCGTTCTAAGCCGGGCGACGAAACCTCTAAATAATAGTTTTGCTCGATCGGGTCCGTTTCATCCAGCGGGCCATCCAGTGCATGGCTCATCGCCACGCAGTCATCCACGCTGACGCCGCCTTCCTTCTCCACAAAAACGCGCAGATACCAGGAAGCGCCCTCCTTGACAAAGCGGATATCCCAAAGCGTAAGCCCTAACTGCTGCGCCAATGGCTCCGCAAGCGCCCATACGGCGGCCACCGTGTTGCCGCCCTTGCCCTTCGATGACAAAGCATTCCTCTTTTCCCACAAAAATTCCCGCAGCCGTTTCAAGCCAAGCGGCGGGTTTGTTGCAAAATGGCTATGACAAGCAGAAAGAGCGGGTTGCCCCACTCTTTCATACTAGTCATCTTCTTTATCGTATATTTTATCACACTGCAAATAAAATAGCAAGCAAAAAATAAAAATTCCCGTGATATTGCGCCTTTTTTACAGCGTTCCACCCTCTTGCACGCTGAAGGGGCCAGCGCACGCGCCTATTTCTGCGTGGGGATCGTCAGCGCCATCTCCTCTTCGTTCATAATATGGTCGGTCATCACGAGCCCGCCGCCATCTGGGAAAGTCGCCATAACGCCATTGTAATCCACTGTGGTAAAAAGTGCAGATCCAGTCAGGGCCAGCCGCCACTTCACCGTGGGATAGATCATTTTAGAGCGGCGGTTTGTCGCAACGGTCACTTCTGGCTCAAAGTGTTCAAAAACTTCTGGGAAGAGGAGAACACATAGCCATGATGCCCGATCTTCAGCAGATCAATCTTGCCGATCTCCGGCCCAAGGCGCGTCTCATCCCCGCTGAGGTTATTCAGGTCGCCTGTCAAAAGCGCCTGGTGCCGTCCTTTTCCAGCAGCGTCAGCACGGAATTATCATTTTCATCAATGCCCTGATGCTCTGTATCAATTTCCGTATTCAGAAAACGGATCGTAAAATCCCCGAACGGGAACGCCTGCGTTGGAATCTCGGAAACAATTTCAGCGCCGCGGGCATTCAGCGCCTGCACCATCTGATCATAAACTTCCTGATTATCCCACTGGCGTTTCTCCTTACTGCGGATATTATCCGGGCGGTATGGCTTCAGATACGCCCGCTTCACGGTAATATCCGGGTCGGAAATCACTGTATCAAAGCCTCCCATATGGTCAGAATGGGCATGGGTGGCCAGCACAAAATCGAGCGTTACCTTTCCATTCCCATCCGCGGCATGATCCTTCAAATATTGTAGAACGACCTGCTCATAACCAGTATAGATCAAGTTGGGCCGATCTGCGGGATAGTCGCTATCCTCCCCAGCATCCACAAGAGCAAAGCGGCCGTTTGACTCAATGAGGATTGCGTCTGACGAGCCGGTATTTAAAAAATGGATGCGGTCGGCGCCTTCCCTCTGTGAAAAGTCTTCCGAATGGATGGGGACCTTCTGTGTATTCCGGCGCAGCAACAAGGCATTCCCGGCAAAGAGCACAATAAGTGCGGCCGCCAGCACAGCGGTGGTCACGCAGACGGACAAAAGAATTTTCTGTTTGGTTGTCATCGTTTTCTGCTCCTCTCTATCAATCAGGATACGAGCCGCCCTCTCTCTCCCTGGGAGATCGTATCCAATATTTCCACCACACCTTCCGTTTTGCTTTCTCCAAAGTGTACCCACTGTGTACAAAGATCAATACGCCTGCCAGCGGCGAAAACCAACGCTGGCGGCGTCATCGTCCTTGGTGGACGCCAGCCCGGCAACGAAAGTTACGCAGTCAGTCTCCGAAGATGCCCTAAAAAAACCGTGTTGCTCTTTGTACACCGAGGGTATGCCCATCGTATCATTGGTATGAGATAGATCCTTTTACCAGCAGCCAAATAAAATGAGCCCGATGAGCTGAAAACCGTCCGTTATCCAAGCACTTTACTATATAAAAGACATCGGAGCGCCACTTCCTTGTTCCCTATTTTCAATGTAATATCTTTTTCCTGCGCCAATTCAAAACCGCGATGCTCATAAAACTGGTATGTACAAGCACTGTCGGTATATAAAAATACTTTTTTGCCTTTTTCTCGTTCTTCTAATTCTCGCAGCAGCATACTGCCAATTCCTTTTGCCTTGATATTCGGATTTGCTGCTAAAAAAATAATTTCCCCATCTGGCGAATTGTGTTTACAGTATTCTACCAACATTCCTCGATTCGCCTCGTCATAAGGCGCAACACCATTTTTTACAAACAGGTTTTGTAAAAAATCAAAAATTTTTACATAGGCAGACTTCCAAATAGAGTGATCCTTTTTTGCTTCTCCTTTCATTTCACAGAGTAACACGCCCGCTAGTTCGTCACCTTTATATGCTGCGATGGCTTGTGTAGCCCTTGACATTTCAAGATACAGAAAATATCTGCCGTAAAGATTTTGCAACAGCTTATTATCTAAATACCAGTTAAAGTGCATACCTTCTATGGCAAATTGAATCGCCTTTTTATAATCAGCTTTTTTTAATTGTCCAAATTCTAGATCCATCAAAAGAACCTCCAAAACCAATTGGCATGTCTATCTGATCCGCTAAAACGCACGCTTCACGCCTCATACGAATCAATTCTGCATCGTGAGAAAATCGCATTTCCTTGGCTCGTTGCTTTTATATCAAGGTTCAGTCCTTCCTATAAATAGTGTATATCAACCAAAACAGGAACGCAAGCCAAAACTTGAAGTATTTGAAAATATTTCCTTGTTTGGGAGTTGCGGGCTGACGAAACAAAAACGAATGAGCGAAGCGTGGGGCTGGTTCTATTTGCATCCAAGTAGATAACGGCAGGAAAGACCAGCACGCATTTGCATACCGAAGGTCTCCTGCCGTTTAAACCGGCCGCTGAGGCAGCCGAATGATTCTGATTTTTACTCGCCAAGCAGCTCCTTGAGCAGCTTGGTAACCTCCTGCGCAGGAGCTTTGCCGCGCAAGGCCCGCATTGATTGGCCGATGAGGTACTGGAATGCCTGCGTTTTTCCGCCCTTATATTCATTAACGGATTTTTCATTTGCTGCAAGCACTTCTTCCACCGCGGCGCGGATTGCACCCGTATCGTTGAGCACGCCGAGGTTATTTTCCTTCACATACTGCTCCGGATCTACATCTAATTTAAACACCTGCTCAAACACTTTTTTGGCCGACTGGCGGCTGATCTTATTCTGTGCAAGCATCAAAATAATTTTGCCGAGCGAATCCGGCTGGAAAGCCATGTTTTCCGGCAGCGTGCCCGTATCATTGAGGAGCTTCATCAAGTCGCCCATAATCCAATTCGCCGCTTCTTTCGGGCTGCCGCAAACCTCTGCCGTGCGTTCAAACAGCCGCACAAAATAAACGGAGCCTGTAATCATATCCGTATCGTAAGCCGAAAGGCCAAGCTCCTCCATATAGCGCTTTTTCTTCTGCTCCGGCAGCTCCGGCAAGCTCGCACGCACGCGCTCTACCTCTTCGTCGCTGATCGAAATCGGCGGAAGATCCGGCTCCGGGAAGTATTTATAATCCTGCGCATCCTCTTTAGAGCGCATGGCCGTGCTTTCTCCCTTACTATCATCCCAACGCCTGGTCTGCTGAATCACACGCTCGCCGCTCTCCAGCAGGTCAATTTGCCGCTGCGATTCGCTTTCGATGGCGCGGGCAATGGCCCGGAAGGAATTCATATTCTTCATTTCGGTGCGTACACCAAGCTCCTGTGATCCAGCGGGGCGCACGGAGAGGTTGATATCCGCGCGCAGAGAGCCCTCCTGCATCTTGCAGTCCGACACGCCGACATATTGGAGCACTGCCCGCAGCTTTTCTAAATACTCGACCGCTTCCTCCGCCGAACGCAGATCCGGCTCACTGACAATCTCCAGCAGCGGTACGCCGCAGCGGTTGTAATCAACGAGCGTGCAATCCTCAAATGGATCATGGATGAGCTTACCCGCATCCTCCTCCATATGGATCTCCTTGATACGAATCTCCTTCGGTCCTTCCCTGCCCTGCACCTCCACATGCCCCCAGGTGCAGATGGGCAGATAGAGCTGCGAAATCTGATAAGCTTTCGGCAAATCGGGATAAAAATAATTCTTGCGGTCAAATTTCGTATAGCGCGTGATATCGCAGTTGAGCGCAAGGCCCGTGCGCATTGCATATTCGACAACGGCGCGGTTTAACACCGGCAAAGTGCCGGGCATCCCGGCGCATACCGGGCAGACGTGCGTATTTGGCTCGCCGCCGAAGGCCGTTGTGCAGTTACAGAAAATTTTCGTTTTGGTAGAAAGCTCCGTATGGACTTCCAGGCCAATGACTACCTCATATTTCATGCTTATGGACATTCCTTTCTTGCGCCGTGCCGCAGAATTGTGCGGTTTTGGCGCAGCCAAAATTTCGAGCGGAATTTATGATCGAAAAGCACAAAATGCAGTTTGAAAGATTTCTCTTTCAAACTTCTCCTCCCGCGCAAGTATTGGGCCATTGGTGGTGGAACTGCGTCGCCTGCTCATATTGGCGGGCCGCCTGCAAAATCCCCGCCTCGTCAAAGGGCTTTCCAATGAGCTGTAGGCCGACCGGCATCCCTTCCCCATCAAATCCGCACGGCACGGAGGCCGCAGGCAGGCCGGCGAGGTTAATCATCACCGTATAGATATCGCCCAAATACATCTTCAACGGATCAGAAAGCGATTCTCCCAGCTTCGGCGCGTGGTGGGCGCCACGGGGCCAAGGAGCATATCGTATTGCTCAAAGGCGTCAAAAAACGCCTTTTGGATCAGCTTCTTGGCTTGGAGCGCTTTATTATAATACGCGTCATAGTAGCCGGAGCTCAATACGAAGTTGCCCAGCATGATGCGGCGCTTGACCTCCATGCCGAAGCCCTCGCTGCGGCTTTTGACATAGGTTTCCATCAGGTTCTCTGCATGAGGCGATGAGTAACCATATTTGATGCCGTCATAGCGTGAGAGATTGGAGCACGCCTCAGCAGATGCAATGATATAATAGGTCGGCACGGCGTATTCGACAATTGGCATTGCAAATTCTTCCACATGCGCGCCGAGCGATTCCAAAAGCTTTGCCGCTTCAAGCACACGGGCCTTCACGTCCGGCTCAATGCCCTCCCCGAAATAATCCGAAGGGATACCGATGCGTTTGCCCGAAAGGCCGTCCGCCATAACCGCTGCCGATCAAAGGCAGGGAACTCCATAGAGGTGCCGTCACGCGGATCCTTTCCACTAATGATTTCGAACACTGCCGCGCAGTCCGCGACATCCTGCCCCACCGGGCCAATCTGATCGAGGGAGGAGGCGTACGCCACCAGTCCAAAACGGGAAACCGCGCCATAGGTGGGCTTCAGCCCAGGCACGCCGCAGAAGGAGCAGGGCTGGCGGATTGATCCGCC
>ENA-OQDW01000134-OQDW01000134.1-human-gut-metagenome-genome-assembly--contig:-NODE-134-length-29156-cov-2.829653_pt1 | contig 29156 bp, 25 predicted proteins | sample MGYA00242784_ERZ504613 | MGnify/ENA primary metagenome ERZ504613 (study PRJEB26092, sample SAMD00036330) | human gut metagenome | host: Homo sapiens | study: EMG produced TPA metagenomics assembly of...
CCTTTCGATCGTTTTGAATTACTTATTCAGAACTTTCGAGGATGTGTTTCATTGTTTAATTATCAAGGATCTTTGCCGTTCTCTCGGTCAGCAACTCGTTTATTTTATCAAACTCATTTGCATTTGTCAAGAACTTTTTTCAACTTTTTTTCAAAGCCGAGCGGAGAAGGAGGGATTTGAACCCTCGCGCCGCTATTAACGACCTACTCCCTTTCCAGGGGAGCCCCTTCAGCCAGCTTGGGTACTTCTCCATAGTTTGCCTGATTCATAATCAGATATTCAATTAACTGAGTTTTGAGCGGAGAGGGTGGGATTCGAACCCACGCGCCCTTTCGGACAAACGGTTTTCAAGACCGCCTCGTTATGACCGCTTCGATACCTCTCCGTGTGTGAATTCAAATCTCGGTAACTCCCGAAATCATCTCAGTTTTTGGCTTGTCAGCTTTGCGTTTTTATCTCTCTCGCTCAGCGACATTCGTTATTATATCAGCAGTGTTTCAGAATGTCAACCACTTTTTTGAATTTTTTTTACATTTTTTTCAATTTCTTTTTCGTTTTCGCTGTTTTTCCCTGTTTTGCAATTCACACATTTGTTTTTATCCATTTATAGTTTGCTTTCTGTATTTTGCTTTTTTCTATTTTTCTGCCAGAAAGCTCTCTGCAACGAGCAGATCCTCCGGTGTTGTGATTTTTATATTTTCATAGCCGCCTTTTACCATCACTGATGCGATTCCCATCTCCTGCTCCACAACCATGGCATCGTCGGTGATTCCTTCTGTGGAATGCTGCATCAGTTTTTCGAATGCCGGAAACAGAAGCTCTGCTGCAAAGGCCTGCGGGGTCTGTGCCTGCCATACGAGATCTCTTCGCGGGCTTTCCCTGATTTTTCCGTTTTCATCGGTAAGCTTGATGGTATCCTTGACCGGCATGCCAAGGACACAGGCTTTTTCTTCTTTTACACATGCGCAGAGACGTTCCAGCATTTCCTGGTTTAAAAACGGGCGGGCGCCATCGTGAATCAGAACGTAATCGGTCTTCTGATCCTGTTCGCTTTCCAGGCTTTTCAGCGTCTGCAATGCTTTCCAGACAGATTCATACCGTTCCCTTCCGCCTGCGCATACGGAAACAGTTTTCTTAATTCCATATTTTTCGATAATCTCTTTCTGACAGTATTCTATTTTATCCGCACCTGTCACAAGAATGATCTGGTCAATCTCCGGCGAATGTTCAAAAACCTCCAGCGCGTAAACCACGACTGGTTTTCCTCCGATTTCCAGAAACTGTTTTGCTACGCTTCCGCCCATCCGGGTTCCCTTTCCGGCTGCCAGGACAACCGCAGTGTATTTTTCTTTCTTCTCGCTCATCTTTTCCTCCGTTTTCTACAAATGCAAAAACTCCGCAGCAGATCTCTCTTCTCCGTTCTGCTGCGGAAGTTTCTTTTTCTTATCGTTCTCCAAGCTTCAGGTTCGGTACGGCATTCAGGTCCCAGCCGTGGCGGGTTCCCTTCTGGTACTCGTAGTAAGCTGCCACACCGATCATGGCCGCATTGTCGGTACAGAAGATCGGGGACGGACGGTAAAAGCGGATGCCCTCTTTTTCACATGCTGCTTCCATCGCCGCGCGGAGTGCCCCGTTCGATGCAACGCCGCCGGCGATCGCCAGACGGTCCATATGGTAATCTTTGGCCGCACGGATGGCATTATCCACCAGAACATCCACAACGGCCTGCTGGAAGGACGCAGCGATGTCTGCTTCGACAATTGGTTCGCCTGTCATCCGGCATTTGTTCAGATGGTTTAAAACGGCAGATTTTACGCCGCTGAAGCTGAAGTCATACGGCGCATCCTCCATGTGGGCACGCGGGAAGTCGATGGCGTGCGGGTTTCCTTCTTTTGCCAGCTTGTCGATCTTCGGTCCGCCCGGATAGCCGAGTCCGATGGCACGGGCTACCTTGTCAAAGGCTTCTCCGGCTGCGTCGTCTCTCGTTCTTCCGAGGATTTCAAAAGAACCGTAATCTTTTACAATGACAAGATGGGTATGGCCTCCGGAGATGATTTCACACAGGAACGGCGGCTCCAGATCCGGGTGTTCGATATAGTTCGCCGAGACGTGGCCTTCAATATGGTGAACGCCGACCAGCGGTTTCTTTTTTGCATAGGCGATCGCTTTTGCCTCTGCCACGCCGACGAGAAGTGCGCCGACAAGACCAGGGCCGTACGTAACACCGATCGCATCGATATCATCCAGAGTGACATCGGCTTCTTTTAAGGCCGCTTCTACAACCTGGTTGATTTTTTCGATATGTTTTCTGGATGCAATTTCCGGCACAACACCGCCATACAGGGTATGGATGGCGATCTGGGATGAAATAATGTTAGACAGCACACATCTTCCGTTTTTCACGACGGAGGCTGCGGTTTCATCGCAGGAGCTCTCAATTGCAAGAATCAGGGTATCTTTTTCACTCATTTTTCGTTTCCTCTTCAAATAACAGTTCTACTGATCTTCCGTCTTTTCCAAGCTCTGCGGCCGGGAAAATCTTCTGTACCTCATCCATGTACCGCTGCGGGCCGACGAGCGACGGGGAAAAGTGGGTCAGCCACATTTCGGCAACCTCGGCATCTTTTGCCAGTTTTGCCGCCTCGTAGAAGGTCATATGCTTAAATTCTTTTGCTTTTGCCTGTTTTTCCGGCTCGCCGTACATTCCCTCGCAGATGAAAAGGTCGGAGCCTTTCGCATGTTCGGAGATCGACGGAATCGGGCGGGTATCGGTGCAGTAGGTCACCTTCAGTCCCTTTCTGGCAGGGCCGAGGACCATGTCCGGCGTATACGTCTTTCCATCCAGGGTGACAGTCTCGCCTTTCTGCAGCGGATTCCAGCATTTAATCGGAATTTCCTGTGCTTTAGCGCGCTCCACATCGAATTTTCCCTTGCGGGAGATTTCCAGCGAATAGCCGTAGCAGGTGATATTGTGCTGCACGCGGAAGGCTGTGATTTTGTAGCCGTTCATCTCGATCACTTCCTCCGGCGCTGTCACCTCGTGAAATACAATCGGGAACGGCAGCTCCGGGCAGATGACGCGCAGCGAATTGACGACGCGCTCCAGGCCTTTTGGGCCGATCATGGTCAACGGTTCTCTCCGGTCAGTGTTTCCCATCGTCAGGAGAAGTCCTGGAAGGCCGCTGATGTGGTCTGCGTGGTAATGGGTGAAGCAGATGGCATCAATCGGCTTAAAGGTCCAGCCTTTTTCCTTGATGGCAACCTGGGTTCCCTCGCCGCAGTCGATCAGAAGGCTGCTTCCGTTGTATCGGGTCATCAGGGCGGTCAGGCGTCTGCCTGGCAGAGGCATCATACCGCCTGTTCCCAGTAAACATACATCTAACACGTTTTTCCTCCATATTCTATCCGGCTTTTTCGAAAGCCGGTCAGGTATTTTACGTTGAAAAAGCGTGTCCAAAACGGTTTGTTTCAGACACGCTCTCATCTTAACACAGTTTTTTCAAACACGCAATGACGCGGGTTTTATTTATTTGCTGTCATGACAGCTTCCTTCATCATGCGGACATACGTATAGATGTGCTGCTCCGCATGAGTGCCGTACTTCGCAATCATTTTGACGATAGCGCTTCCGACGATGACACCGTCCGCAATTTTTGCAATGTTGGCTGCCTGATCGGTCGTGTTGATGCCGAACCTACGGCTACCGGAATATCGGTTACTTTGCGGATTGCGGCGATCATGGAATCGAGGTCTGTCTTGATCTCGCTTCTGACACCGGTAACGCCCAGAGACGATACGAGGTAGATAAAACCTTCGGCGTCTGCGGCAATTTTCTGGATGCGCTGCTCAGACGTCGGCGCAATCAGGGAAATGACATCTACCTGATGGCTGCGCGCAATATCGTTTAATTCGCCTTTTTCCTCATACGGCATATCCGGGATGATGATGCCATTGATGCCGACTTCCTCACATTTTGTAAAGAACGGCTCGTATCCGTAATGGAACACCGGGTTTAAGTAGGTCATAAACACCAGCGGAATGTCTGTTTTTTTGCGCACGGAAGCTACCATATCGAAAATTTTATCGGTGGTGGTTCCGGCTTTTAAGGAACGGAGGTCTGCCTCCTGGATGACAACGCCCTCGGCGATCGGATCGGAAAACGGGATGCCGATCTCGATCAGGTCTGCGCCTGCTTTTTCGAGCTCCAGAATATAATTCTCTGTTTTTTCAATGTTCGGATCTCCGGCTGTCAGAAACGGAATGAATGCTTTGCCGTTTGAAAATGCTTCTGTTACTTTACTCATGAAGGTCCCTCCCTCTGTATCTTGCAATGGCTGCTACGTCTTTGTCTCCGCGTCCGGACAGACAGATGATGATGGAGTCTTCCGGATCAAATTCTTTTGCGATCTTCATCGCATGGGCTACTGCATGGGCACTCTCGATCGCACAGATGATACCCTCGGTTCTTGCGAGGTATTCAAAAGCTTCTACTGCCTCATCGTCCGTTACCGGAACGTATTCGGCGCGGCCGATGTCATGCAGATATGCATGCTCCGGTCCAATGCCCGGGTAGTCAAGGCCTGCGGAAATCGAGTAAACCGGTGCGATCTGACCGTATTTATCCTGGCAGAAGTAGGATTTCATACCGTGGAAGACGCCGAGTGTTCCGGTTGCAATGGTTGCTGCAGTCTCTGCGGTGTTGACGCCGCGTCCTGCTGCCTCGCATCCAATCAGGCGGACATTTTTGTCATTGATAAAGTTATAGAACATACCCATCGCATTGCTTCCGCCGCCGACGCATGCCATGACGGCTTTCGGGAGTTTTCCTTCTTTTTCGAGGATCTGCTCTCTTGCCTCTTTGCTGATGACAGCCTGGAAATCGCGGACGATGGTCGGGAACGGATGCGGGCCCATAACGGAACCGAGAACGTAGTGGGTGTCATCGACACGTGATACCCACTCGCGCATCGCCTCATTGACGGCATCTTTTAAGGTCATAGTTCCGGTAGTAACGGCATTTACTTTTGCACCGAGAAGCTCCATCCGGTATACATTGAGGGCCTGACGGTCGGTGTCTTCTTTTCCCATGAAGATCTCACACTCAAGTCCCATCAGCGCTGCTGCCGTTGCGGTTGCCACACCGTGCTGGCCGGCTCCGGTCTCTGCGATGACACGGGTTTTTCCCATTCTTTTTGCGAGGAGGCACTGTCCGAGCACGTTGTTGATTTTGTGGGCTCCGGTGTGGTTCAGATCCTCTCGTTTGAGGTAAATTTTTGCTCCGCCGAGATCCTTTGTCATTTTCTCTGCGTAGTAGAGAAGGGACGGGCGGCCCGCGTAATTTTTCAGCAGGTCATCGAGTTCCTGGCAGAACTCCGGATCGTTTTTATAATAATTGTACTGTTTTTCCAAATTGATAATTTCATTCATCAGAGTTTCCGGTATGTACTGGCCTCCGTGAATACCAAATCTTCCGTCAGACATGTCTTATCCTCCTTATGCATTCTGTGATTTTTTCGGGTCCTTTACGCCGTCTGTCTCGACACCGCTGCTGATGTCGACGGCGAAGGGATGTGTCTGTAAAATCGCCTGTTCCACATTTTCGGCGTTCAGGCCTCCCGCAAGGAAATACGGGCGGTCCATGTTTCTGATCAGTGACCAGTCGAACGATTCGCCGGTACCGCCTTTTCCGTGGTCGAGAAGGATGTAATCGGCGCTGCTTTTTTTCGCCTTTTCGACGTCCTCCCTGGTTTTGATGGAAAATGCCTTGATCAGTTCCCCGCCGGTGCGGAACCGGAGCGAATGGATATATTCTTCACTCTCATTTCCGTGGAGCTGTGCCAGATCGATGACGCCCTCTTCGAGGTATCCTGCGACAATCGCCGGAAGCTCGTTCACAAAGACGCCGACCGCCTGGATTTCGGGATCCAGATAGCGCCGCAGCGTCACGGCATGTTCTTTTGTAATCTGTCTGCGGCTTTTTGCAAAGACAAAGCCGACATATTCGGGCTTCAGCTCATTCACCGCATCGATGTCTTCCAGCCGTGTGAGCCCGCAGATTTTGATTCTGGTCTGTTCTTCCATAACGTTTGACTCCCCGTGCGCTCTGTTTTGTTTTGCGCACTTACGTTACCACTTTAACACATTGAAGAGAGTTTTTCAAGATCTGCTTTTTTGTTGCTGCTCCGCATCAGCGTTTCGCCGATCAGAACGGCATCGGTTTTATTCTGATACAGTCTTCCGACATCCTCCGGCGTTTTGATGCCGCTCTCGGATACGAAAACAATGTTTTCCGGGACAAGCTCCCGCAGCCGCTCACTGTTGTGGATATCGACCGTGAAATCTTTTAAGTTGCGGTTGTTGACACCGATGATCCTTGCTCCGGCGCGCATGGCCTGTGCAACCTCCGCCTCATCGTGGGCTTCCACAAGAGCGGAAAGGCCGAGGGAATGCGCTGTTTCCAGATATTCTTTTAAGGTTTCCTCCGGCAGCAGCGCACAGATCAGAAGGACAGCGGTGGCTCCGAGCACCTTTGCCTCGTAGATCATATAGGGATCCACGGTAAAATCTTTCCGCAGAACCGGGATGGATACGGTTTCTGCAATTTTTTTTAAATAACGCTTGTCGCCTTTGAAGTATTCCGGCTCGGTCAGGCAGGAAATGGCGGAGGCACCGGCCGTTTCATATTCCTTTGCGATCTCCAGATAGGGGAAATCTTCTGCGATGATGCCTTCGACGGGGAGGCTTTTTTTACCTCGCAGATAAAGGACATGCCCGGCTTTTTCAGCGCCTGTTCAAATGGGAATCCGGTGTCCGGGTTCATCGCCGTTGCTTTTTCTTTCATTTCTGCAAGAGAACACTTCTCTTTTTCTGCAGCGACACGTTTTCTTGTGGCTTCTGCAATCGTTTCCAGTATCATATGTTTATTCCTCTTCTGCCAATTTATTGGCGAGTGACACAAACTCTTCGAGTTTTTTCTGTGCTTTTCCGCTGTCGATCAGCTCCTCTGCCAGTTTTACAGCGTCCTGCATCGGGATTTCTTTTGCTACATGAAGGGCTGCGGCGGCATTCAGGACAACAGCGTCTCTTGCCGGGCCTTTCTTTCCTGCAAGAATTTCTTTCGTAATTTCAGCATTCTCCTGCGGGGTTCCGCCGACCAGCTCTTCTTTGGTACAGCGGGTCATGCCGAACTCTTCCGGTGTGATGACGTATTCCTCAAACGTTCCGTCCTTGATCTCGCAGACGCTTGTCGGTGCGCTTAAGGAAATTTCATCGAGGCAGTCCTGGCCGTAGACAACCATGCCGCGTTTGACACCAAGATTGGAGAGAACTTCTGCCATCGGGCGGACAAGTGCTTCCTCGTAGACACCCATCACCTGCATCGTGGCTGCTGCCGGGTTGGTCAGCGGTCCGAGGATGTTGAAAATGGTTCGGATGCCGAGCATCTTGCGGACCGGTGCCACGTATTTCATGGACATGTGGTATTTCTGTGCGAACAGGAAACAGATTCCAAGTTTTTCCAGAACTTCTTTGTTTTTCTCCGGCTCCAGGTCGATTTTGACGCCGAGCGCTTCGAGACAGTCGGCTGCGCCGGATTTGCTCGATGCGGCGCGGTTTCCGTGTTTTGCAACTGCGACGCCGCCTGCAGAGATCACAAGGGATGCTGTTGTGGAGATGTTGAAGGAATTGGATTTATCTCCGCCGGTTCCGACGATTTCCAGAACATCCTTGTCATGTTCCATGGGAACACCGTGCTTTCTCATGCCGTTGGCACATGCGGTGATCTCTTCGATTGTCTCGCCTTTCATCGTCATGGCAGTTAAAAATGCGCTGATCTGGATCGGATCGGCTTTTCCTCCCATGATTTCATCCATGGCGCCCTCTGCCATCTCGTAGGTTAAGTTCTCTTTATTTACCAGTTTTACAATCGCTTCCCGAATCATATTCTGTTCCTCCCTTTCTTTGCTGTCCTGTGATCTATCTTGTAATTTTTAAGAAGTTTTCTACCATCTGTCTGCCCTGCGGGGTCAGAATGGATTCCGGATGAAACTGGACTCCGTAGATCTTTTTCTCACTGTCCTCGACTGCCATGACCTCGCCGTCTGCAGTTCTTGCCGTTACCTTTAAGGTTTCCGGCAGTGTCGCTTCATCAGCTGCGAGGGAATGGTATCTTGCAACCGGAACGGTTTCCGGCAGCCCCTGGAATAATTCCGAGGTAAGATCCAGCGTTGTCTCGGACTGTTTGCCATGCATCAGCTGTTTCGCATAGGTGACGGTCGCGCCGTACGCGGCACAGATTGCCTGATGGCCGAGGCAGACACCGAGGATCGGGATCTCGCCGCCTAATTTTTCTACAATCTCCATGCATCGGCCTGCCTGCTCCGGACGGCCGGTCCGGGAGATAAAATGATGGATGCCGGTGCCAGTGCGCAGATTTCGTCGATCGTCATCTCATCGTTCCGGATGACCTTCATGTCCGGATTGATCGAACCGGCGAGCTGATACAGGTTATAGGAAAAACTGTCATAATTATCTACCAGCAGTATCATAAGTTGCTTCCTCCTTCTGCCTCTGCAAGTGCGACCATCACGGCCTTTGCTTTGTTGATGCATTCCTGATGCTCTTTTTCCGGTACGCTGTCGGCTACAATGCCGGCGCCGGAGCGGACGAACACTTTTCCGTTTTTCTTAAACGCAAGCCGGATTGCAATGCAGGTGTCCATATTTCCGGTGAAATCCAGATAGCCGATCGCACCGCCGTAAATGCCGCGCTTGTTGTTTTCCAGCTCGTTGATGATCTGGCAGGCACGGAGCTTTGGTGCACCGGAGAGGGTTCCGGCCGGGAGAACGGAATCGATGGCATCGACTGCGGTCTTGTCTTTCCGAAGCTGTCCTTTTACAGTGGAACCGATGTGCATGACGTGGGAGTAACGCTCGATTGACATGTATTTTTCTACTTCCACGGTTCCGAAATCACAGATCTTTCCGAGATCGTTTCTTCCCAGATCAACCAGCATGTTGTGCTCGGCACGCTCTTTTTCATCGGCGAGGAGTTCTTTTTCCAGCCGCTGGTCTTCTTCATAGCTCTTTCCTCTCGGCCGCGTTCCGGCAAGCGGGAAGGTCCGGACCTCTCCGTCCTCGACTTTTACGAGAGTTTCCGGGGATGCACCGGCGATCTCGACATCATCACTCGAGAAGTAGAACATGTACGGCGACGGGTTCGTCGTGCGGAGGACGCGGTACGTATCGAGGAGGCTTCCCTCAAAATCAGCTTCAAGCCGGTTGGAGAGAACGAGCTGGAAGAGGTCTCCCTCGTGGATATAATGTTTGACCTGCTCGACTTTCTCACAGTACGCTTTCTCATCGAAGAGCGGGCGGAACTCGGATTTCAGGTGGCCGGCTTTCGTCTCGGCCGGTTTTCCGAAGCGGATCAGCTCTTCCATTTTTTCGAGTTCCTGTACGGCTTTTTCGTAATTTTCTTCGAGATTTTCGGTTTCGATATTAATCATCAGTACGATTTTCTGACGGTAATTATCATAGGCGATGACTTATCGAACAGCATCAGGTCGACATCTTTGAAATGTTCCTGATCTTCTGCGTCCAGCTTTAAGGTCGGCTCGCTGTACTTGATGTAATCGTAAGAGAAATATCCGACGAGGCCGCCGGTGAAGGTCGGCAGTGTCGCGATCTTCGGACTTTTATTTTTCTCAATCAGGGTTTTGATGACGGCTCCCGGATGGGCTGTCTTTGCGGTCAGCCGGATCTGTCCGGTCGGAAGCTGTTCTTTGCGGCTTTCCGGAATATCTTCTACTTTTTTCATCTCTGCCGCATCGGCGGTGATTGTCAGGTTTCCGTTGACACAGGTGAGTTCCAGCGACGGATCGTAGCCGAGAAAGGTGTATCTTCCCCACTGTTTTTTATCCTCCACGCTTTCGAGCATGTAGCAGTGGCTGCTGACGCCCTGCAGGACTTTCAGTGTTTCTACTGGTGTACGGATATCCGAATAAATTTCTCTGCTTACCGGGATTTTCCGAAAAGCTCCCGATGCGGCTGCTTTTGAAATTTCTTCTAACGTCATCTGTTTCATCTTGTTATCTCCTCTCCTTGTGTCTGCAAAGGCTGTCATCAACACTGATCCTCAGAACCAATTTCTGATATACAAAAAACCGCCCCCGCAAAGAATCACTTTGTTCTTTGCCAAGGGCGGGTATATTTTTATACTCGTGGTGCCACCTTGTTTTGCGATTGCTCACACGCTCTGCAGAATACGATCATATTCCTGGCAACTAACGTATGCCTGCACGTTACAGAATACTCAGACGGTTTCCCGCTTTTCCCTGTACCCTCCGTGTCCATTTGCTGATCCGCTTTCTGTCCGGCTTCCACCTGCCCGGGCTCTCTGTGAGTGCGCTTCCAACGTTATCTCCACTTCATCGGTTTCGAAGTATTTATTTTTTTCTTATGGGCTGTATTATAGTTCCATTCTTTTTTTCTGTCAAGTAATTTTTTTGTTCTTTTTGTTCAAAGTCCGGTATTTTTATGATATTCCCGTGTCCACGCCGCAAGAGCTTCGTCCAGATCGCGCGGGAGCTCGACCTGCATTGCCTCGGTGATCTGGCGGTCCATCTCCCGTTTCGTCTCGGCATCCACTTTCCGCTCGGTGCACATCTGCTCATAGGCGTCCTGTCCTTTGCTCATGTAGACCGCAAACAGCCAGCTCTTTAACGATGCTTTCGTGTGCAGCTCTTCATTTGCTTTCTGAAAGCACGTAAGTGCTTCATTCATCTGGAACAGACTTGCGTAGCACAGCCCATGTTGTTGTAAATACTTCCGGTGAACTGGCTTCCCATGTTGGTTTCGTTTTCCTCGGTATCTTTCAGCGTTTCCTGGTAAACCTGGATCGCATTGATATATTTTTCGTGGTCGACAAGGTAATCTCCCTTGATTTTTTCCGCACAATCTCCGGCTGCTCCTCGAACCGTTTCAGGCGCTCATTCATCTCACGGAACTGATCGTGGGAAAGATAATTGATCTCCTTGAAGATCGGCAGGATAAACTCACCGATGTTCTTTTTCTCCTCCAGAAGGACGTAGAGACGCTGGTACAGTCTTCTTAAGTGGAGTTCTTCTTTCATCCACACCAGCAGCTGCTCGTTAATGATGGTCTCGTCCAGCAGATAGATGTTGTGGTACAGGTAATAGCACAGTTCCTCGATGGAATAAATATTTGTGCTGATGTTGGAAATATAATACGGATTTTTCGCCCGTTTGACCTGACATAAAATATAACCGCTCATCGTTTACACCTCCCCCATCGTCTCGTGCCAGGTTTTGTGGCTTGCCGGGAACATATCGCCAAAACCCAAATCCTCTGCGGTGATCTGACACGTAACCGGAGAATCATACTCCAGACGCAGACGGATCCGTGTTGTCTTCGGCGGCCGTTTGGGCAGCCCGTCCAGCTTCATGGTATAGCGGTTTCGTTTTCCGCTTTCCATGGAGCTCACAACAAATTCCAGCTCCTCCGTTCCGTCGAGGATCAGCTCACATTCTTTTTCTGCTTCATACCAGTTCACACCGGCTGCAATCAGCGCATAGTATGCCGGAGAACCATTGATCGTCATCTCCATGCCGATGTTGTAGCGCACGAGGTCATTTCCGAGGAAGAGATAGCCCTTTAAGCGGCGCTCCTCCACTTTTTCGCGCGCGGAAAAGCAGGCGCCCTGTGCAAACAGGTTCGTTCCGCCAAAGATTCTTCTCTGGTTTTTCTTTAACTGACGCAGAGAGTTGTCGGCCCAGGCAAGGTCGAACTCCTCGCTCACCAGAAATACGCTGGAATAAATTTCATTCCCCATCGCTTCTCCCATCAGATGGCAGAAATCGCGGTCGCGCTCCATCGGCTCGATCGAAAGTGCGGCTTTTGGCCCCCGTTTTACGGTCACAGTTGCCGGCTTCGTTTTACGGCTGATGGAAAGTTCAGAAAACGATGCTTCCTCATCTTTCAGGAAAAACAGACCGACTTTACGGCTCCAGAGCTCCGGCTTCTGGTTCAGCACATGGCAGTAAAAGCTCTCGTCATGCTCCTGCAGGTAGGCTCTGCCGCGCGGCAGTCCGATTATCTTGTATGCTTCACGCACATTTTCCACAAATGGACGGGTCAGATGGCCCGTGGTGATCATCATCGCCTGGATCTGCTGGTCCGGACGCTCGATGCCGATCATCTTCAGTGCTTCGCGAAGGAACGTGCCAAGGACTTCTCCCGGCGTGTAATCCCGGTTTTCGATCTGGCAGATGCGGGATCCCATGCAGATCTCGTACAGATTGTCCAGCCAGATGCCGTTTTCCGCGTGAGCAGATTTTTCTGCATCCGGTCCTGTTTTCCACGTTTCCTCATTCCGTTTTTTGGCAATGGCGGTCGGAAATTCCACCGCCTCTTCTCCTTCTTTTACCGGGATGGAGACAGCCGTATGGGTTCCCCTGTCATAGCAGCAGAACTGGGAATATTTCTCTCCAAAATCAAATCCTAAAATCAAATTTTTCTGTTCCATGTCGTATCCTCCTGCTGCTTCTTTTCCTCCACAAGTGCAAAACAGTTCCGAACCAGAGCCTCCTGCTGCAAATACTTTTGGAATGCTTCTTCTGCTTTTTCCGAATCTCCTGCCGCGCGCGCTGCTTTCATCTGATTCAGAAGCTGGTACCGCGTCTTTCCTACTTTTGGTTCGCCGGTCATGGAGACGGTTTTCACCTCTGTTTTTCCCTCACCCTGACGGTTCGTAAAGGTCAGGTAATACTCCATTTTCTCGCCGTAGAACAGCAGAAACTCTTTCACAAAAATGCCCTGATACATATTGCGCATCGGTTCGCTCTTCCATGTTTCTTCGGCGTTTGTCCGGTAATGAATCGTCACCTTTGCCTCCGCTCTCTGGCGCTCCTCGATGAACATGCGGTCGCCGATCTGGAAGCCTTCGGTCAGGTGCTCCGGCAGATCCTTGTAGAAGGCAAAGCGGAGTCCCTGTTTCGTAAACGCCAGAAGCAGGGTATGCGCCTCTTTTTCTTCCTCCTCAGAAAGCTGCGGCTTCGTGGAAAGATGTTTCAGCATCGCAAGACGCAGATCTCGTCCAGCTCCCAGCCCTGCTTCCAAGCGCGGTCCAAGTAGTCAAACATCTGATCCGAAAGCGGTTTTCCGTCCATAAAATAGCCGATCGCAAGATACGTCAGGTATGCCAGAATGACTTGCTCTTTTCCGCTCTGGCGGATGTAGCTCTCCAGCATTTCCTGCTCCCACTTCGGGTGGCTGCGCACAAAGACGGACCAGGTCAGAATGCGCTCCTCCAGCTTGTCGCTTTCCATCTGGAAGCCGCGGATTTTATCCCATAAACTGCACATATCCTCAATAGAACCGGTGAAATAATCTCTCAGGTAGCACAATACAATTTCATCGTAGATGCCCTGTTTTACCACGTAGGATGCCAGATAGAGAAGCTCCTCGTCCTCTGTAAACTCTTTTTCCAGAATCATCGCATGCGCCAGACGGAAGAGACACGACACCGGAATCTTCTCGTAGCCGTAACGATCTGTCAGGGCAAAGGCGCGGCTGTAACGGCCATAGCGCACCAGAAGCTCAATCGTAGAAATACGGTCCACCTTTGCATAAGCGCTATCCTCCAGCTCTGCAACAGCTGCCTCGGTCTCGCGCTCATCCGGATGGGCAAGATAATATTCCAGCAATTTCTGACGCACTGTTTTCCGGTAAGCACTGGAAAATGCGCTCGTGCGCGCTGCCTGCTGATACCAGGCAAGATTTTCTGCGGTAAGCTGCATCTCCTCTTCCTGCTCCCCGCACAGGTGTAGCAGCAGACCCGGATTTTCAATGGCAAAACCGCCGCAGGCACGGGCAAGCTCTTTATCCATAAACAATGGCTCTACGCGGCAGGTTTCTGTCACCGCATATCTTCTGCGCTGCTCATCTTCGAGAAGAATCCGCGCTTTTTTGCCGTACAGACGGATATAAGCACCCCGTTCCGTCATCGGATAGGATGTTTCGCCCGCCATCGCCGGATGGCAGACGATCACACGCGTAATTTTCGGATTTTCACACGTTACATGATGGGTAAACAGCACATTTGCGATCGCTTTTGCGCTGTCGGGATCTTCCGGTTTTTTCAGAAAAGTCCGGTACAGTGCGGCGTATTCGCGGTTCATGCGGCCTTTCTGGATCTGTCTTGCCGTGAAAACCTCCATCGCCGGGCGGTAGCTCTGGAATGTATGGCGGTCTTTTTCGCGGTTTTTGATCACGTTGGCGTAGATCAGCGCTTTCTTCTGGCCTGCCAGTGTGTTGCTGTAGGAGAAATACATCCGGATGACCTGCGGAAGGACCTCGTCGAACGACGCATCCATCGTTTCGATATAGTACTCGTACAGGCGCGTGATGCGGATGTTCCGCTCCACGGCTTTTGCATACCACGGGAAATATTCCTTCCGCACCGGGCGGCCCTTCATCACCAGTTTGCAGATGGCTTCGAGCACTTCATCGGATGGAAAACGCTCATAGCCCGCAGTCAGAATCTGATAGACATTCTCATCGAACGTTTTCATCGTCTCTGTAAGATAAGCGGCCCGTTTTAACAGTTCCCCGCTTAAAATGCCTTCTTTCTGCGCAAATTTCAGCACCTGAACGGTGAACGGCGAAATCCGGCGGAGCTGTCCCTCCTGGCGGAGATAGAGCTGTGCCGCATCCAGATACAGAAGCGGGCTCTTGCACCCGCACTCATAGCAAAGTTCCATCGCGTAGAGCTGACGGGTCAGCGACTGCTGCCAGGAATCGTCGGCATCAATGGCAAGCTTTAACAGAAAATAGCTTGCACTCTCCTGCCGCATCAGTGTTCCAAGGCGTGATACCAGCTCGGTATGGCCCACTTCCATTTTCAGCTTCCATGCCAGATACAGATACGCTCCTTTTTTCTCCGCGGTGTCCAGCAGTTCCTGATGCTCTTTTACGTAAGAAAGCGTTTCTCTTGCTTTTCCGGTTTCCTCATGGCTCTCGTACAGCCATGCTTTTCCCAGCGTCACCCACGCCATGTCTCCGCCGGCTTTTTCGAACTGCTCGATGGCCTCCCAGGTGTCCTGATACCAGGTACGGTAGTCGCGTTTATGGACTGCCAGATCGAGATAGCCGCGCGCGATGGCAGTTATCTGACGGTCGCGCTCCGTATTTTTCCTGCTGGTCACATGTTTTTCGCTGTTTGTCACTTCCAGTTCAAAGCGAAGCTCCTGTTTTCCCTGACGCACCGTAATTCTGCCGTAATGGCGGCCGTTTCCGATTTTCTCCTGATGGATAATGTATTCCACACCGTAGACGCTTCCGATGAAATCTTCTGAAGTGACGACTTTCTTTTCCACTTCCAGAAAGTCTCCCTGCACCTCGATTTCCATGCGGACGTAGCCCCAGGTATTTTTATACAGATACAGTGTTTCCTTGCGCGGCTGGTCCACGGTAAGCACAGTTTTCTCCGGCTGTTCCGCCGAAAGCATCACCGGCTCTTTCTGACCGAGGGCAACCAGAAATTCCTCCAGGTGCTGAAATGTCACCGGCTTGTGGGACAGTCCCTGATAAAGTGCCATCTGCTCCGGTGCCTCTTTCTGAAGAAGACGTGCAAACTCTTTTTTTACAAAGAAGCGGTACGCTGCGCCGAAATCATGGCTTGCCAGATGCACAAAATCTGCCAGGGAATGAATCTCCTGTCCGGAAATGTTCATTGTCTTTCCTGCAATCGAGACGTGTACCCGCACGCAGCGTTCCTCCAGATTGCTGCTGACGGTGATGTTTCCACAGATTTCATCGCCTGCTTTTAATCCGCTGGTATCCACGCCGTACTCAATCGTACTCGCCGTTCCCTGGAACTGATTTTTCGCCAGAACGATTCTCTGATGATCTGTGGTCACAATTCCTTTTACTCTTCTCCCGTCTTCCGCTCCGATATTCAGCTCTCCGCGGAAATTCTGCCCCTCGTCCAGCGTCAGGGCCACCTCCGTCTCGGACAGCAGCAGATGGGGAACCTCATATTCAAATCTGCCGTTCAGCAGTTGTTCCAATCTTCTTCTCAATGTTTTTCACCTTATTTTATCTAAATCGTTTTCGTTCTTTTCCACAACGTCTGATTATACCCCAAGACGCACGGGATTGCAACGGAAAGGGGACGCTCCTTTTAATAGTCGAACAGCGAAAACTGGTTGCTTTCGGGCAGATCTCCGAAGACACCGAGGTCCGCCATAAAGTCGATAATCGTCTTGCTGACCTTGGTGCGGTCGCGGAAATCATCTTTCGAGAGGAATTTTCCGTTTCGTGCCGCAAGGACAACGGCGTCGGCCGCCTTGTCGCCCAGACCCTCGATCGAGTCGACGCCGGCATCAGATGTTTGTCATCGTAGACCTGGAAGCGGTGCGCCTGTGCCTTATAGAGGTCCACCGGCACGAAATCGAAGCCGCGGGCGTACATTTCCTGGACAATCTTCATATCCTTGACGGTTGCCTGCTCCTTCTGAGTCAGCGTGTCTTTCCGTTTTTCGTAATCTTTCATATAATATTCCAGCCGGTCGCGTCCCATGCACATGAGCTCGTAGGAAAATGCGGACGCACGAATGGAGAAGTACGCCGCATAGTACGCCAGCGGATAGAAAATTTTATAGTAAGCGATGCGGTACGCCATCATGACGTACGCCGCCGCGTGGGCTTTCGGGAACATGTACTTGATCTTTTTACATGACCAGATGTACCAGTCCGGCACGTCATGTGCCTTCATCTCCTCTTCCCACTCCGGTTTTAAGCCCTTTCCTTTTCGCACACTCTCCATGATCGTAAAGGAAAGCTCACTTTCGAGTCCCTTGTCGATCAGGTAGATCATGATATCGTCTCGGGTACAGATGGCGGTGGAAATCGTCGCCTTGCCCTCCTCGATCAATGTCTGCGCATTGCCGAGCCATACGTCGGTTCCGTGCGACAGACCAGAGATACGGATCAGGTCAGAGAACGACTGCGGCTTCGTGTCCAGAAGCATCTGGATAACGAAATCGGTACCGAACTCCGGCACGCCAAGACATCCAAGCGGGCAGCCGCCGATGTCCTCCGGCTTGATGCCGAGCGCCTCGGTGCTCTTGAACAGCGACATGACCTCCGGGTTATCGAGCGGAATCGTCTGCGCATCAAGGTGCGTGATATCCTCGAGCATACGGATCATGGTCGGATCATCGTGTCCGAGAATGTCGAGCTTTAAGAGGTTGGCATCAATGGAGTGGTAATCGAAATGGGTCGTAATGATGTCGGTTGTCATATCGTTCGCCGGATGCTGCACCGGGGTGAAGGAGTTGATATCCTCACCGAACGGCAGAACGATGATACCGCCCGGGTGCTGGCCGGTGGTACGGCGGATGCCGGTGCATCCTTCCACGATCCGGTCGATCTCGCAGTTCCGTTTGTGCTGGCCGCGCTCTTCGTAATAGTTCTTCACGTAACCGAACGCTGTTTTATCCGCCAGCGTACCGATGGTTCCCGCACGGAACGTCTGACCGGCGCCGAAAATAACCTCTGTGTATTTGTGCGCCTTACTCTGGTAATCACCGGAGAAGTTCAGGTCGATATCCGGCTCTTTATTTCCCTTGAATCCAAGGAACGTCTCGAACGGGATATCAAATCCCGCTTTTTTCAGCGGCTTGCCGCAGTTCGGGCAGACGGCGTCCGGCATATCGCATCCGGCGCGGCCGACGTACTCTTTGACGCGCGGCGAATCGAACTCGCTGTAATGACACGACTCGCAGTAGTAATGCGGGCTCAACGGGTTTACCTCCGTGATTCCCGCCATCGTCGCAACGAACGAGGAACCGACGGAACCACGCGATCCTACAAGGTATCCGTCCTCGTTCGACTTCCACACCAGTTTCTGTGCGATGATGTACATAACGGCGTATCCGTTGGAAATAATGGAGTTCAGCTCTCGCTCGAGGCGCGCGGAAACGATCTCCGGCAGCTCCTCGCCGTAGATTTCATGCGCGCGGTCGTAGCAGATTCTACGCAGTGTCTTGTCGGAATCTTCGATGACCGGCGGGAATTTTCCGGCACGGATCGGGGAGATTTTCTCGACAAGGTCGGAGATTTTGCGCGGATTGGTGATGACGACCTCCTCCGCTTTCTCACTTCCGAGATATGAAAACTCTTCAAGCATCTCCTCGGTGGTGCGCAGGAACAGCGGTGCCTGCTCATCCGCGTCGTCAAAACCTTTTCCGGTCATGATGATGCGGCGGTAGATCTCGTCCTGCGGATCCATGAAGTGGACGTCGCACGTTGCCACAACAGGCTTATGGAACTGCTCGCCGAGTTTAACAATGCGCCTGTTGATCTCCTTTAAATCCTCCTCGCTCTCTACGGCAGAAACGTCCTCTTTTTTGATCATGAACGCGTTGTTGCCGATCGGCTGGATTTCCAGATAATCGTAGAAGTCCACAAGACGCGCAATCGCCGCATCCGGTTCACCGCGCAGGATTGCCTGGTAGAGTTCGCCCGCCTCGCAGGCAGATCCGATCATCAGACCGTCCTGGTATTTCAGGTAGACGCTCTTTGGCAGCTTCGGCCGGCGGTTGTAGTATTTCAGGTGGGATTCTGACACGAGGCGGTACAGATTGACACGTCCCGTCTCGTTCTTTGCCAGAATGATCGCATGGTACGATGGAAGCTTGCGCACAGCCTCCTCCGATACTTTTCCCTGCGCATTCAGGTCATCCAGAGTCAGAATATTGCGCTCCTCCAGCATTTTTACGAATTTCACGAAAATTTCCGCCGTACAGCCGGCATCGTCCACCGCACGGTGATGGTTTTCCAACGATACGCCGACCGCCTTCGCAACGGTATCCAGCTTGAAACGGTTGAGGCCCGGCAGCAGGAAACGCGCCATGCGACGGTGTCCGCCGTTGTAAATTCCCGCTCGATCCCCTGCAGGACGCAGTTGTGCTCGATAAAGCTCATATCGAACGAAGCATTGTGGGCAACCATAACGGCTCCCTCACTGAACTCCAGGAATTTCGGCAGCACCGTTTCGATGTCCGGCGCGTCAAGAACCATGTTGTCGTTGATGCCGGTCAGGTTCTCAATCCGGAACGGGATCGGGACTTTCGGGTTGACGAAGGTGGAAAACTTATCGACAATCGCTCCGTTTTCCACACGGACGGCGCCGATCTCAATGATTTTGTTGACAACCGGGGAAAATCCCGTCGTCTCGATATCAAACACAACGTAGCTTCCGTGGATGTCCTGTCCTTTGCTGTTGACAACGATATCTTTCAAGTCGTCGACGAGATAAGCCTCCATGCCGTAGATGACCTTGAACGGAGCCGAAACTTTTTTCAGCTCATCTTTTGTCGCATCCGGGTGCTCTGCCTGGTATTTTTTCCGGTAAGCGCCGTCGATCGCCTCGATCGCATGGTTTGCCTCCGGGAAGGACTGCACCACGCCGTGGTCAGTGATCGCGATCGCCGGATGGCCCCACTCGTAGGCACGCTGTACCAGACGGGCAGCATCGGTGACACCGTCCATATCGCTCATCTTTGTATGACAGTGCAGCTCCACACGCTTCACCGGACTCGTATCCTGACGGCCGGTACGGAAATCGGTGATCTTCTTGATGCCCCAGACAGACATAACCGTCAGATCGTGGTCAAATGCATCAACCGTCGTTTTTCCTTTTACTTTAATGAACGCGCCTTTTTTGATCGCATCCTTTAATTCCGGCACTTCCGCGTTCTGGACGAAAATCTTGACGCCGATGGTATCCGTAAAGTCGGTGATCGTGAACATGAAAATCGTACGCTCATTCCGGATCTCGCGCATATCCACACTCTGGACTCTTCCTCGGATGACAACATCACCGATCTCATCGCCGATTTTCAGAATCTCCACGCTCTCATCCTCGAAATCTCTTCCGTACAGCACATCCGGATTGGAGGATTTGCGCGGCTGATTGTCCGCATTCCGGCTGAAACTGCCCTTGCCTTTCTTGAAGGAACCGCGTCCGCCGCCGGAAAAACCTTTTCCCCTTCCGCCGTCTGCTGCTTTTTCTTTTTTCGCCTCGCCGCCCTTGGCTGCTGCGGCTGCTTTTGGCTGTTCGCCTGCTGCTTCCGCCTGCTCTTCCATCCGGTTCTGCTCTTTTTCGCCGAGCATCTCACCGTAATGGGTATGCGCCAGAACGTGGCGCACTTCCTCCCGGATGCGGAGCTCGGAATTTCTCATGGCGCGGCTCTCGCCCTCCGGCTTTCTCATCTCGGTTTCCACGATCAGGTCGAAGCCGCACCGCTCACAGAAGATTTTCTCGAGAATGTGGACCAGCTCCTCCTCGCGCTCCTTTGCCACAACGGAATCCACGAGCACTAGGTGCATTTTGTTCGTCTCCGGGAAGGTAATCTCGGCAGTCGAAAACAGATGATTCAGAAAGACACTGTGGTTTTTCAGCTCGAGCAGGATACTCGGACGGTACACCTCCAGAAAGTTTTCCGGCGTATACTGGCGCGACAGATAGAACCGCTCAATAATCTTCACGCGCAGCGGCACGTTGGAAAAGAGCTGCTCCTCGATCTGGCGCTCCAGCTGATAAATATATTTTTTGTGAATCCACTGATGGCTGACCACATAGATCCGCAGCAGATCTTTTTTCTTATTGATCGATACCCGCGAAACCTCCACGGTATCGAGAAGCTCTGCCATGCCCCCTTCGATTCTCAAATCCGGAAATACTTCCTGAAACTGTTTTTCCATTCCTATTCCTGCTTTCTTTTTTACTTGCCCCAGTGATCCAGCTCGTCCTTTAAGACGGACAGCAGCTCGCTCTCCGGTACTTTTTTCACGATTTCACCTTTTTTAATTAAAATGCCGACGCCTTTTCCGCCTGCAACACCAAGATCCGCCTCTTTTGCCTCGCCCGGTCCGTTGACCACGCAGCCCATGACGGCAACCTTGATATCAAGATCGTAGCCTGCACCAGTGTTTCCACCTGGTTTGCCAGTCCGATCAGGTCAATCTGGGTCCGTCCGCAGGTCGGACACGATACGACCTCAATGCCGCCTTTTCGAAGTCCCAGGGTCTTTAAGATCCGTTTTGCGGATTTGATTTCCTCGAGCGGATCGCCGGTCAGGGAAACACGGATCGTATCTCCGATGCCCTGATATAAAATAATACCGAGCCCCACTGCCGATTTGATGTTGCCGGAATACAGCGTTCCTGCCTCCGTAATGCCGACATGAAGCGGATGATCCGTCTGGTTCGTGATCAGCTCATGCGCTTTTGCACACATCATCACATCAGACGATTTGATACTGATGACGAGATTGTCATAGCCCATCTCCTCAATGATCCGCACTTTGTCGAGCGCGCTCTCCACCAGGCCCTCTGCCGTTACGCCGTTGTATTTTTCCACCAGCTCTTTTTCGAGTGAACCGCTGTTGACGCCGACGCGGATCGGAATCTGGCGTTCTTTTGCTGCATCTACAACCGCCTGGATCCGGTCGCGGCTGCCGATGTTGCCCGGGTTGATGCGGATTTTATCGGCTCCGTTTTCGATCGCGGCGATCGCCAATCGATAGTCAAAATGAATATCTGCTACAAGCGGAATCGAGATCTGCTTTTTGATCTCGGACAGCGCCCTGGCTGCCTCCATGGTCGGGACGGCGCATCGGATAATGTCACATCCGGCTTCCGTGAGCGCCTGGATCTGCTTTACGGTTGCCTCCACATCTTCTGTTTTGGTATTCGTCATGGACTGGATCAGAATCGGATTTCCGCCTCCGATGACCCGGTCGCCGATTTTCACAACTCGTGTATTTGCTCTGCTCATTGTCTTTCCTCCATTTATTTTCTCCGTGATGGCATAAAAATCTTATTTTATTATAAGACAATTTTTTCTCTGGCACAACCGTCTTTTCTCTTGCAATTTTTTCCCAAATTTTCTATAATGCTAGGAGTGATTTTTTTTGATTCAACTGGAAAGGAAGACATACAAACGATGAAAAAGATGATCCTCGTAACCTCGCCGCCGGCGTGCGGAAAGACATACATTTCAAAACAGCTCGCCAAGGAGCTGAAACACGTTGTTTATCTCGACAAGGACACAGTCATTCCGCTGTCGAACCGCGTTTTCAAAGCGGGCGGACAGGAAATCAACCGCAGTTCTGATTTCTTCGAGGAGAATATCCGCGATTATGAATATGAAGTAACGGTCAATTTCGGACTGGAAGCACTCGAGTATGACGATATTGTGCTGATCAACGCACCATTCACACGCGAAGTGCATGATGAGAAGTTCCTGAAAAACTTCTCCAAAAAGCTCGCTGACCATGGGGCAAAGCTTGTTGTGATCTGGGTTGTCACAAAACCGGAGATCTGCCACCAGCGCATGATCGACCGCAACTCCGTGCGCGATACGTGGAAGCTGGAGCACTGGGATGAATATGTGAAAACGATCGACTACTCCATCCCGGAAGCACTGAAGAAAATGAGCAGCTGCCTCGATCTGATGCTGTTCTACAATTCTTCGGATGAAGAATATCAGAAATCCATGGAGATGGTTATCTCCCGTCTCGAAGACGAATAACGACTAAACGAAAAAAGAGAATTTTGCCGGACCTCATTTTTACAGTCTGCAAAATTCTCTTTTTATTTATAGAAACTATTTTCACATCCGATACAAAAGATAATCCGCCGCTGCCGCCCACAGCACCCAGGAAACGCAGAGAACTGCGAACACACTCTTATATCCGAGCACGGCAAAGTGGACGCGCCATTTTTCCTTCTGCGTGAATTTCTCCGGGTTTTTGCCTTTTACCATCAGCATTCCGGCGATCACGAACATGCCGAGGGCCGCGATCAGCAGCAGGCCGTCTTTCGCCGCCTCAAGGGCAGCGCGGAACGTGAATCCCCCAAAGAGGAATCCTCCCAGCAGCAGCACAGCTGCCGCAGCGCCGCCGGAGAGCAGGCCGATTGTAAATGCTCTGCCGAGATCACGGCAGATGTTCTTTATCTTTTCCATGTTTTATAATTCCTTATTTTCTTCTAACGCATCGCAGAAATGACATGCCACAAAGTGATTGTTGCCCACGTCTTTTAATTCCGGCATCTGCTGTCGGCAGATGTCTTTTGCGTACTTGCATCTTCCCTGGAATTTGCAGCCCGGCTTCGTGTTGATCGGGCTCGGCACCTCGCCTTCGAGGCGGATTTTTTTGCGGTCGCGCTCTGCCTCTACTTTCGGGTCCGGAATCGGAATCGCGGAGAGCAGTGCCTGTGTGTACGGGTGGCGCGGGTTGGCGTACAGCTCCTCGGATGTCGTCAGCTCGACGAGCGTTCCCAGATACAGAACCGCCACACGGTCGGAAATATGTTTGACCATCGACAGATCATGCGCAACGAAAAGATAGGTCAGACCCATCTTCTTCTGTAAGTCCACAAGCAGGTTGACGATCTGCGCCTGAATCGAAACGTCGAGTGCGGAGATCGGCTCATCGAGAACGATGAATTCCGGCTGCACGGCAAGCGCACGCGCGATACCGATTCGCTGGCGCTGTCCGCCGGAAAACTCGTGCACAAAACGGTTCGCATGCTCGCGGTTCAGTCCGACCAGCTCCAGATATTTGTAGATCATCTCCTGGCGCTCTTTCTTATTCTTTGCCAGATGGTGAATGTCGATGCCCTCGCCGATGATGTCGGCAACGGTCATACGCGGGTCGAGCGATCCATACGGATCCTGGAAGACCATCTGCACCTGTTTTTTGAAGGCAAACCGCTCTTTTCCGTTTAATGCATGGACATCGGTTCCCTTGTAGAGCACCTGTCCGTCGGTCTTGTCATACAGGCCGATGCAGGTACGGCCGCACGTTGTCTTTCCACATCCGGACTCGCCAACCATTCCAAGTGTCTCACCCTTGTAAATTTCGAAGGAGACATCATCCACGGCCTTTAAGGTCGCATGGTTTCCGACCTGAAAATATTTTTTCAGATGGGAAACGGAAAAAAGCACTTCTTTTTCGTTATTTTCCATTACAGTTCTCCTCCTTCCAGATTTGGCATTTCTACTTTTGGTGCCATCGGGTGATGGAGCCAGCAGGCAGCCTTATGCTCGCCGCCGAATTCCGTTGCCTCCGGCATCTCTTCCTTACAGATCGGCATACAGTAGCTGCACCGCGTGCAGAACGGACATCCGACCGGCGGGTTTAAAAGATCCGGCGGAGTTCCCGGAATTGTCGCGAGTTCCTGCTTGTTTTTCAGATCCAGACGCGGTACGGAACGGATCAGCGCCCAGGTATACGGGTGACGCGGACGATAGAAAATATCCTCACACGTTCCGCTTTCCACGATAATACCGGAATACATAACAGCAATCTTCTGTGCGATATTTGCCACAACACCGAGATCATGTGTGATCATGATGACGGACGTCTGATTTTTCTTTTGCAGATTTTTGATAATATCGAGAATCTGTCCCTGAATTGTCACATCGAGCGCGGTCGTCGGCTCGTCACAGATCAGAATTTTCGGATCACAGGCAAATGCAATCGCGATCATAACACGCTGACGCATACCGCCGGAAAATTCGTGCGGATACTGTCTGACACGTTTTTCCGGCTCCGGGATGCCGACCATGCGCAGCATCTCGACAGCTCCTTTGCCGCTTCCTGTTTTGTCATGTTTTTATGGCCCATCAGATTTTCCATAATCTGTTTTCCGACACGCATCGTCGGATTTAAGGAAGCCAGCGCATCCTGGAAAATGATTGCACACTCGCCGCCTTTGTAATGCTGCCACTGTTTTTTGTTGTATTTCAGAATATTCTCTCCATGATAGAGAATTTCACTGTTCTCTTTAATCTCACCCTGCGGGGCCTTGATGAGGCCCATGATGGATTTCGCCGTTACAGATTTTCCGCAGCCGGATTCGCCCACAATTGCGAGCGCCTGACCTTTCTCGAGAGAAAACTGTACACCGCGGACTGCCTTTACTTCACCGGCATAGGTGTGATAAGAGACTCTTAAGTTTTTTACTTCCAGAATCGGATTGTTTTGTTCGTTCATATCGTTATCTCCACTTATTACTGGCGAAGTCTCGGATCCAGGGCATCGCGCAGGCCGTCTCCCAGAAGGTTGAATGCCATAACGATGATACAGAGCACGAGACATGGGAACAGAAGCTGTGACGGATAGAAATCCATGTTCTGCTGTCCCATCGAAATCAGGACACCAAGGCTGATCGATGGTGCCTTGAGGCCGATGCCGAGGAAGCTAAGACCTGCTCCGTAAAAATAAACATCGGGATTGCCGTCGCCGTATCCAGAATCAGGATACCCAGCATATTCGGTACATAGTGTTTTAAGATGATGCGGAGCGGTTTTGCACCGAGCACCTCCGCCGCGTAAACGTATTCCGTCTCACGGAGCTGTTTGATCATACCGCGCACCTGACGTGCCGTGTTACACCATGCGGTGACACTAAGCGCGACCAGAAGTGCAAACAGGTTATTTCCAAGAATCATCATGATCAGAATCGTAAGAAGCAGAGACGGAATCGAGTTGATAACCTCGATGATCCGCATCAGAACCTCATCGACCAGCGCCGAAATGTGCCATCAGCGCGCCATATACCGTTCCGATGATGAGTTTGATTGCCGTTGCAACGATCGCGATGATCAGTGATGCCCGCGCGCCGACCCAGACTCTTGAGAAGAGGTCACGTCCCAGGTTGTCGGTTCCAAACCAGTATTTTGACGATACGCCCTGGTTTTTCTCGGCGATATTCATGGATACATAATCATATCCTTTGATATGCGGTCCGATGATGACCATGACAAGCAGAATGCCGAGCACAACAAGAGATCCCATTGCGATCGGATTTTTGCGGAGCCGTCTCCAGGCGTCCTGCCAGTAGGAAATGGTCGGGCGGTCAATCCGGTTCGCATCTTCCTCGGTGTATCCTATTACTTTAAATTTTTCCGGTGTTAATGCTGCCATAATATCCTCCTTATCTGCTCTTTCCTGTCAGACTGATTCTCGGGTCAACGACCACGTACAGCAGGTCCGTGATAAAGAGAACACCGATGTAAAGTGCTGCGATAATAACCGTCTCTCCCATGATAATGGAAAGATCCTGGTTATTGACCGCCGTCACATAATACTGTCCGATTCCCGGGATGGAAAAGATGCTCTCGATGAAGAAGGAGCCTGTGATACACATGGCAACCGACATCGGAAGCTGTGTGATAACCGGGATAAACGAGTTCCGAAGGATATGGCGGCGGATAATCTGTCCGCGGCTTAAGCCCTTCGATTCAGCAGTCAGCACGTAATCCTGATTGATCACATCGAGCATCGAGGTTTTCAGCAGACGCGCATACGTTGCAATATAAGAAAAGCATCCTGTCAGGGTCGGAAGAATCGTGTATTCCCATCCTCCGAACCACAGATCCTTTCCCGCAGGCCAGCCGATCGTCGGCAGAACCTTCAGGTTACCTGCGAAAATTTTCTGAAGCATCAGACCAAAGATCAGGTTCGGAATGGAAATCAAGAGGACCGACAGGGCGATCACCATATAGTCCCAGAAGCTTCCCCTCCTCATTGCCGCAAGAATTCCAAGCAGCAGACCGATCGTGATACCGACCAGCACCTGCTGGATACCAAGGCGGGCGGATACCGGAAGACGGTCATGAATCAGCTTCTGTACCGTCTGTCCCGCATAGACAACAGATTCCCCGAACTCTCCCTTGCAGATTCCCTTCATTGTGATCACATAGCGCTCCATCATCGGCTTGTCGAGGCCGTAGCGCTTATAGAGGTTTTCCTTTACGGTCGGCGAGAGCTTGCTCGCACGCTCCGTCAGCGGATCTCCCGGAACCGCTTCCAGAAGGAAAAACGTGGCCGTTGCAATCAGAAACAGTGTGATCAGCATTTCTGCAAAACGGCGCAGTAAATATTTTGGCATAAAAATCCTCTCCCTGTCCGGTCTTTTCCGACCGGAATTTTTATTATGATAGCGAAAGAAGAGCCTATTGTTTCATAAGCCCTTCTTCCCTCATTTCTTCTGTTTTGCTGCTTTTTTATTTCTGTACAGATGCTCTGTAAAGCTCCTGGCTTGCGCCGAAGGAGGATGTGTAGAAATCTTTTACCCAGTTCTGATAATAGTAATGTTTATCAGAGTAGTACAGCGGTGCAACACCACAATCCTGTGCAACCAGCAGATCTTCCAGCTTCTGGTAAATCTCAAGGCGTTTTGCGTTGTCGTTCTCTCCGGTCAGAGAATTGATCAGGCTGTCGTACTCGCTGTTGCTATAGAGGCCGTAGGAATCATAAACGCCTGTCTTCATGACGTTCAGGAAATCCAGCGGATCGTTGTAATCGCTGAACCATCCGCCTACAAAGATATCGTAGTTCTTGTTATCGCGCTCGTTTGCAAACATCTGGTAATCGCCAACGGTGTTCAGCTCTACCTTTACGCCAGATTCTGGGAAATGGACTGCTGCAGGTACTCTCTCTCGAGCTGATTCTCGGTAGCAGAACCCTGGGACAGCAGTGTAATGGTGATGTCTTCCGGTTTGTCGGTGATACCAAGCTCATCAAGGCCTTTCTGGAACAGTGCTTTTAACTTGTCTGCATCTCCTGCATACTGCTCATATTCCTCTTTCATGGTCTCCGACGCCTGCTTGCGGTAGGAAGTTCCGTCGAGCGTGATCGCCGGGGAAACGAAGCCGTAAGCTGCGGTGTATCTTCCGTAAACAGCTGATACCATCTCCTCACGGTTGATGGAGTAGGAGATTGCCTTGCGGATGTTTACGTTTTTCATCAGACCGGATTTTCCGCCCTCAGACTGCTCGTAGCACAGAACCATAGTTCCCGGGTACTCGGTGGTCATGGTCTGCATATTGCCTGCTTCTACTTCTTTGTCATATTTTGCAATGTAATCGCCTGCTGCATCGAAAACGTCCAGCTGTCCGTTATCGAACATGGTTGCTGCTGTTGCGTTCTCTGCTACACAGTACCAGTTTACCTGATTCAGTTTTACGTTGTCCTTATCCCAGTACTGGTCATTCTTCACCCATGTCATGGAGTTATCTTCTACCAGGTTTGTCATGGCAAACGGTCCGTTGTAGACACATTTTGTCCAGTCTTTTCCCCACTGGTCTCCGGCTGCCTCTGCGACATCCTGACGGGTCGGGTAAAGCGGAGTTGCTACCAGCTTGGACTGGAAGGTCGGATCCGCTACCTTTAAGGTAACCTCGAAGGTGTAATCGTCAACTGCTTTGATTCCGATCTCATCGGCAGAACCCTGTCCGTTATAATACTCCTCTGCTCCTACTACGTTGAACAGGAAGAAAGAATAGGAATATCCGTATTCCGGATTTAACAGACGTTTCCAGCCGTACTCATAATCTGCTGCGGTAACCGGCTGTCCGTCGGACCATTTTGCATCCTTTCTCAGATGGAAGGTATAAACCAGTCCGTCATCGGATACGTCCATGGATTCTGCACCGGCATACTCGAAACGGTCTCCGTTTTCATCTGCCACGTCACGCATCAGTCCTTCATAGCACTCCGCCATCATCCAGCGCCATCCCATATCCTGCACATCGAAATTGTTTCCAAAGGATACCGCGCGAAGATTGATCTGTCCGTCCACTTCACCTGCAGTCTCCGGTGCTGCTGAATCCGCTGCTCCAGTACTGTTGATGCCGCTGTAGCATTGTCAGCAGTTGCTACCTGTGCCTCTCCGCTGCTTCCGCATCCGGCCAGAAGACCGGCTGCCATGCATCCTGCCAAAAGCAGAGAAACGACTTTGTTTCTTTTTCTCATTGGTGTTCCTCCTTTGTTTTCCGCAGACCCTCCCCGGCTGATCCGGCTATGTCTGCACACGGGCCATTGTTTTTCATATAATTATCCTGAATTTTTTCTCTTATTCGGACAATAGCACGAAATAATACCTTGTTTTTTCAATCTTTTCACGTGATTTTAGCCCAACTTTTATCAGAATATCGAAAAATATCTTTTTTGTCAATCTTTTTTCCTACACATTTTGTATTTTTTAAGTGCGCAACAATTCGGTATCAAAAGGAAAAGAAGGAGGCTGCCGTCGCACACAGCATTCTCCTTCTTCTT
>ENA-OQDW01000135-OQDW01000135.1-human-gut-metagenome-genome-assembly--contig:-NODE-135-length-29153-cov-3.401640_pt1 | contig 29153 bp, 29 predicted proteins | sample MGYA00242784_ERZ504613 | MGnify/ENA primary metagenome ERZ504613 (study PRJEB26092, sample SAMD00036330) | human gut metagenome | host: Homo sapiens | study: EMG produced TPA metagenomics assembly of...
CTTCTTTTATGTAATATGATCTTTCTTTAAGGAAACGCTGAATAAAGCCCGCCTGACGGCTTTGCACGCAATCTGCTTGCAGATTTCCGTCATATTGCCCAGAAATCCCTTGCCATACGGCAGTATGCCTGCGGAATTTCTATGCAATCTGCCGAAAAATCTGACTACGCATCTTACGCACAAGCTTTATTCAGTGTTTCCTTAAAATTGCATAGTTATGTGCAATCGGTCCGTGTCCGTGTCCCAGCGACAAGCCTGCCGCAATGGCACCGCTGATATACGTCTTTCCGCGGCGGACGCTTTCTTCCAGCGAAGCCCCCTGTGCCAGAAAAGATGCAATCGCCGAGGACAGGGTGCAGCCGGTGCGTGGGTGTTGGGGGTATCCGTCCGCTGTCCGGAAAACCACGTGGCAGTGCCCGCCGCATAGAGCAGGTCGTTGCAGCTGCCCACGCTGTGTCCGCCTTTCAGCAGCACGGCAGTGTGATAGGTTTCGGACAGCTGTCGGGCTGCCTGCTCCATTTGCGGCGGCGAAGTGATGCTTGTTCCGGTCAGCTGTTCTGCTTCCGGCAGATTGGGAGTCAGCAGTTCCGCCAGCGGAAACAACTGTTCCGTCAACGCCTGCTGTGCCTGCAGTTTCAGCAGCGGGTCACCGCTGGTGGCAACCATGACCGGATCCACCACCACATGGGGCAGCTGATACTGTGCCACTGCTTCTGCAATGGCAAGGATCTGCGGCGTATCGTACACCATGCCCACTTTGACAGCAGCCGGCGGAATGTCCTCACAGACCGCTGCGATCTGCTGCTTTAAAAATTCTGCCGGAACAGGACAGATGCCCTGCACCCCCAGCGTGTTCTGTGCAGTCAGTGCTGTAATGGCACTCATGCCGAAACAGCCCAGCATGGTCATGGTTTTCAGGTCTGCCTGAACGCCGGCACCGCCGCTGCTGTCACTGCCGGCAATGGTCAAAACCGGAGCAATGGTCATCTTCCCTGCTCCTTCTGCTGAAACGGTGCAGTCAGTTCCCGCATTGTCTGTGCGGCGGCTTCCACGTTCGGCTGTCCGAATACCGCGGAAACCACTGCCACGCCGTCAATGCCGGTATCGTACAGCTTCGGGATATTCTGGGCATTGATGCCGCCGATCGCCACCACCGGAATGGACACTGCCTGTCGAATATCGCAGAGCACATCATGGGGCAGAAAAGTGGCATCGTGCTTGGTTCGGGTGCTGAACACAGCACCGCACCCCAGATAGGTTGCTCCGTCCCGTTCTGCCTGTAACGCTTCTGCCACATTGTGGGCACTGGTTCCGATGATCGCCTGATCTCCCAGAATCTCCCGTGCCTGCTGGATCTTCATGTCCCGCTGCCCCACGTGCACGCCGTCTGCACCGAGGATTTTTGCCGCTTCTGCGTCATCGTCGATAATGCAGGGAATTCCCGCATCACGGCACAGCTGCAAAATGGGATATGCCAGCTCAATTCTCCGTTTGGTGGTACAGTTTTTTTCCCGAATCTGAAGCATGGTAATGCCGCCGGCAATGGCACGCTTTACCTGTTCCGCCAGATCTGCCGCCGGTGCAGTCACCGCGTACAGCTGATAGATCATTGGGTTTTGTTGCATTGAAATTCTCCTTTCTGTCAGGCAGCACCGCACAAGCTTTGTGCGGTGTTGTCCTAAAGAAAAAGCGTACCGCAAAGGCACGCTTTTCCACAAAATATCGTGTGTCGTTCCCTTCGTTGGCATTATCCAAATCAGGTGCGGTCGAGATGTCTGCATCTCCTCTCAGCCCACGCACAGCAAGCTCCCGTGTATCATGTTGTTCCAGTAATTGTTCCGGTTTCAGGCCGTGTTCGCCGAAGGCTTCCGGCGAAACCGTGCCAGCATGTGCCGGGCACCCAGCCCGAAAAACTCCAGCATTGCCGCATATTTATCCACAAAAGTAATGGCATAGCTTTCCTTATAGTGGGGCATGCGGTGCGTCAGCGGCCACATGTGCTTTTCGATCATGTCCCGTTCCCGCGGGTTCAGGGCAAACCGGACTGCCGCATTCTGCATGGCAACTTCCGGATGATGTGCACTGTGGGACTTCTGGTCAGGAGAATCGGAACGGTCATAGTCCGCTGTTTCATAAAAGTACAGATCGTGAAGCAGCCCTGCTCTTGCTGCCGAAACCGCGTCCCAGTGGAAAAAGCGACAGAGCAGGTAATTGTAATAGGAAACATTCAGGCTGTGCTGAAACCGTGTAGTATAATGATGATGACGAAACTGTTTCAACGCCTGTACATCTGCATGTTCCAAGATGTCTGCGACCAGCATGTAATATGCCTGCCGCGTCAGTTCTTTCTTCGAGCCTGTTGCATGAAGCAATACACGGCACCGTCCTTTCTGCAATTCCGCAAAGAACCATAGGTGCACCCGTTTGTGCAGCCTATCTCTATTTTAGTGTAACAGATTTCATATGATTTGTCAAGGGAATTTTTATGGCAGCACACAAATCAAAGCACCTCCATTCGAAAAAATCCGACAAAAACCACATTTGTATCTTGCACAACCTGCTCTGTCATGCTATAATAGAGAAAGCAATATTGTTTTATTTTGTCTTTATCGAAAGGAATGTACTATGTCAGTTCGAAAATCGCTACGCTGTTTCAGCATTCTTCTCGCGGCAGTCTGCACCCTGCCGCTTTGCACCGGCTGTTCCATACCATTTCTGGAACAGGAAGAAAGCGACGGCTCCGGCTATCTGTTTACCGCCAGCCTTGCTGCCAATCCAAAAAGTCTGGATCCCCAGTCTGCCACCGATGCCGCTTCGAAAACCATTATCGAAAACCTCTATGAGGGGTTGGTGGAGCTGGACGAAAACGGCTCCCCGCAGCTGGCGGCAGCGGAAAACTACACCGTTTCTCCGGACGGACTGACGTACACTTTCACGCTGAAAAGCGACCGCTTCTGGTTCTATGATGCCAATGCGGACGATGTCGTGGACGACGACGAAAAGTGGCAGGTCACTGCGGACGACTACGTCTATGCGTTCCAGAGAATCTTTGATCCGCAGACCCAGTCCCCCTATACCAGCATGTTCTCCTGTCTGCAAAATGCCGATGCGGTGCAAAGCGGACAGCTGACACCAGAGGAGATCGGTGTCCGTGCCGTCAGCAGTACGGTGCTGCAATTTTCCCTGTCCCGTCCGGACGCAGAATTTTTCAGCAATCTCGCTTCCACTGCCGCCATGCCATGCAGCGAAACCTTTTTCCAGCAGACCAAAGGCAGATACGGACTGGACAAGGATTCTGTTGCCTCCTGCGGGGCATTCTATCTCCGCCTGTGGTTCTACGACCCCTACGGCAACCAAAACCAGATCTTCATGCGTCGCAATTCTGTCAACGCCGAAGCACGGCGGGTGTACCCCACCAATCTGACATTCCAGATTCGGAAAAGCAACAACGAAACCGCCGCAGATTTTTCCAACGGCACAGCAGACCTGTTTATCAGCCTGTTTATCAGGCACAATACATGGAGAGCAGCAACTATGCCGTCACCGCCAGCCGTGCCACTACGCTGGGACTGATCTTTAACCCAAACGATGCTGCTTTTTCCAACCACAAGATTCGCCAAGCCCTTTCCATGGGCATTGACCGTGCCAATATTGGCAAGAACTCCAACGGTGATCTGCTGCCGGCATACGGACTGATCCCGCCGGCAGTCCACTGGAACGGCACTGCATACCGCGACAGCTATCCGGAGACACAGACTGCCTATGATGCCAATGCTGCCCTTGCCCTGTTTCAGGAGGGCATGCAGGAGATCGGCAAGGAATCGCTGGATTCCACCAAGATCCTGGTCTGCTCGGCTCTGATGGACTGCGAAAATCTCCACGACATCATTCAGACATGGCAGGAGGTTTTCGGCTTTTACATCGGCATTGAAGAAGTTTCCGAGTCGGACTACTGGAAGCGGCTCGCCGACCAGACCTATACCGTTGCAGTCTACGGCATCACCGCCGGTTATGACAGCCCCGCCGGTGTGCTGGATCAGTTCTACTCCCGCACCAACCAGTTCTATTACGCCAACGGTTCTGTCGATGCGGCGATCAACGCCCTGCATCAGTGCAGTTCGGCGGAAGCATTGCAGCAACAGTGTGCACAGCTGGAGCAGACCATTCTGAACGAATACTGCTTCCTGCCGATCTTCTACAAGAACCAGTACTGCATCACCAAGAGCAGCAACAAAGACATTGGCTACGATCCGTTTTCCGGTGCACTGAATTTCCGGAACGCCAAGCATTTTGAATAGTTCCAGAAATTTCCTTGTTCCCTTTTGAGCTCTGCTGCATACAATAAGAATACCAGCAGGGCCTGCTTTGAAATAGATGCTGCTTATCAGCAAAGGGCTGCTGCCGGCAATGTGTTTTCCGCACATGTCGGCAGCAGCCCTTTTTATAGCACCGCACAAGCTTTATTCCGTATTTTCTTAATCGTCCCCGCGGTCTTTTTCCCGCAGGCGTTTTTCAATGCGTTCCCGATTTCTCTGGGAAATGCCATTGGTCTGTTTCAGCTTCCGCAGTTCCGCTTCGGTTTTTCCATAGAAGTCCTTGGGATTCCGGTCGTTGTCGTTTCGCATATCTGCTGCCTCCTATACCTTTTTGGTCTTCCAGTTCTGCAAATCATTTTCGAACCGGTTCACCTGATCATGTCTGCCCACCACTGCCAGAATATCCGGTGCCCGCAGAACGGTCTGCGGCGTGATGTTTACAGTCACTTCTTCGCCACGCTTCAATGCATGATGTTCAGCCCGTACCGCTGCCGCACATTCATTTCCTGTACGGTCATCTCCTTTGCAGATTCGGGAATGGAAATTTCAGTAATGCTGATGTCGTCGTTCAGGGCAATGTACTCCATGACGCGGGGAGCCAGCAGCCGGTTTGCCAGACGAATCCCCATTTCCCGTTCCGGATATACCACTTCAGCACCGATCTTTTCCAGAACGCTGCCCTGTTCCTCGGTCAACGCCTTGGCAATGACATGGGGCACACCCAGCTGCAAGACGATCATCGAGGTCAGAATGCTCACTGCCAGATTGCCGCCGATACCGATAATGACTGTATCGCAGTTCTGAATGCCCACATTCCGCAGGTTTTCCTTGGACAGATCTGCCATCAGATAGGCGTTGTCCGTAAACGCCACCGCATCATTGATCACCGTTTCGCTCTTGTCAATGACGATCAGGTCTTTTCCGGATTCCGCCAGACGTTTCGCCAGTGCAAAGCCAAACCGTCCCAGTCCGATCACAGCATATAGTTTTTCTTTTTTCGAAGAATTTCTCATATTATTCACGCTCCTGTTATTATCCCACAGAAATAGTTTCTTCCGGTCTTAAAATCTCGCTGTTTCTTCTGCCCTGCACAATCCACAGCGTTGCCACCGTCAGCGGTCCCAGCCGCCCGATGTACATCGTCAAAATCAGAACCAGCTTGCTCAGACCGGACAGTCCACCGGTCAGCCCGCAGGAAAGCCCCACGGTTGCAAAGGCAGAGGTGGTTTCCACCAGCACCTGAATGAACGAAGCATCTGGTTCCAGCATACACAGCAGAAATGTTGAAACCAGCACCACAGACAACCCCATCAGAAAAATCATCAGAGCCTTATCCCGCACTTCCTGCGAAAACCGCCGCCGGAACACAGTGGGGTGCTGATTTCTGGTATAGGCGATCGCCGACCAGATGCAGACGAACAGCGTGGTCACCTTGATGCCGCCGCCGGTAGAGCCGGGAGCTGCTCCCACAAACATCAGCAGAACCATGCAGAGCAGCGAGGCGTTGGAGAAGTCCCCCAGATCATAAATAGAGAACCCTGAAGTCCGCGTCACGGCACTATAGAAAAAGGACTGCACCCATGTCAATCCATGCTGTGTGGCGTGGAGCAGCAAAGTGCCCACTGTCAGCAGCAGCACAGTCATGGTTAGCACCACCTTGGTGTGCAGCGAAAACCGCCGGAACCGCCGCTTCTGTGCGATGTTCAGCATCACCACAAATCCCAGTCCGCCACAGATCGTCAGTGCCGAGGTCAGCAGCAGCATGGCACGTGGTTCCGGTACACCGCAAGGCTGCTGCCGCCGATCAGGTCAAAGCCGGCATTGTTGAATGCGGAAACAGAATGGAACACACTGAGCCACACCGCCTTTCCCACCGGATAATCCTGCACAAAAATCGGAAAGGACAGCACGGCTCCCGCACCTTCAATGCCAAATGTCACCATCAGCATCACTTTCAGCAGCCGCAGAATGCCCTGAAAGCTGGGCTGGTTCAAAGATTCCTTGATCAGCGTTCGTTCCCGAATGCCGATCTTCTTGCCGGTCAGCAGGATGATGCCTACACCCAGCGTGGTGATCCCCATGCCGCCGATCTGGATCAGCAGCAAGAGGACTGCCTGTCCGAATCCGGAAAGCACTGCATTACACTGAATCGAGGAAAGACCAGTGATGCACACGCCGCTTGTGGCAGTGAACAGGGCATCGATAAAAGACAGCGACTGCCCCGACTGGTGCGAGATCGGCAGCATCAGCAAGCCCGTTCCCAACAAAATCAAAAAGGCGAATCCGGCGGCGATGACACGCCCCGGCGTAAAAAAACGATTCCATCTCATATGCTGTTCTCCTTAAAAGAAAAAGCCGGCACACACTGTCCGTGTACACCGGCTTTTTTCGAAATGCATTCAGTCCAAATCCATCGTCATGCTTCAAACGTCAAAGCCATTTTTCCGAATGCAAAATCACAGGTTTACTGTGCAGTATCTTCTGTTTCTGCACTCCCCGCAGCGGCATCGGTTTCCTCCGAAGAAACCGGTTCGGCAGTGGTTTCATACACCTCTGCCGGTGCAGCCTGAGCCGACTTGCGAGCCTCACGCTCTGCCTGTTCTGCTTCTCTTGCTGCACGGCGTGCAGCCTCTGCTGCTTCTGCCTCTGCTTTCCATTTGCCATAGGACTCGTTCTTATGGCCGCACTCCGGACAGAACTTCTGCCCGTCGTTGACCTTAGAACCGCATTCCGGACAAATGCTTGCGTTGTCCAGCCCTGCAAGTTCCGACTTCAGCACATCGATCTGTGCGATCAGGTCAGAAGCCTGCTGGAACAGACCTTCGTACTGCTCCTCCGGCTGGCACTGGTTCTCCACATAATAGCGGGAACCGATTTCCTGATAAATGGTCTGGAGCGACTCATTACAGCTGTTGATCATGCGGCGTACCCGTGCACGGGCAGTCGCCTTCTTGGAAGTATCTGCAACTTCCCTCGCCATTTTTCCCACGTCGTCGCTCATTTTCCGAAACTGATCACGAAAATCCATTTTATTCTCCTCCACAAAAGCGTTCTGCTGATTTTGATCCGATCATTGTTATTGTATGACAGTCCCCTGCCATTTGATTCCCGAAACACAACTTCAAAGCAACGTTTCAAAACAAGCAGTCTGCCCTATGGTAATTATTCGATTTTTTAAGGAAACACTGAATAAAGCTTGTGCGTAAGATGCGTAGTCAGATTTTTCGACAGATTGTACAGAAATTTCGCAGGCAGACTGTATGTCTGGCAAGGGATTTCTGGGCAATATGACGGAAAATCTGCACGCAGATTGCGTACAAAGCCGTCAGGCGGGCTTTATACAGCGGTTCCTTACCCGCAAACATATGCGAATCTGGCACTGCGAAGTCCCAGAGTGCTTCTGAATGCGTCACCGTTTACTGTTTTCTGACCGTCGATGTTTACCGAACGGACATAGCCGCTGTCGCCGACTTCCAGCTGGATCCAGTTGGACGGATTTGCTGAAAGAGAAACGCCATAGGCATTCTGAATACGGGAGCGTACTTCGTCCACAGACATATAGGTGACCACACCATAATAAGGATCGTATTCCGCATCGTATTCACTGGGGACACTGACCAGATAATCATACTGTCTGCCCCAGATGTCTGCCGCACTGGCAGTCGCACCGCCGCTGGATGCACCATAAACTGTCAACGCATAGCTTCCGTCATAATACAGTGCCTGTCCGGCGACTGCGGAAACTGCATCGATCACATTCTGCGGCGGATTCGGTTTCAGGATCACATTGTTGACACTGCCGCCGTTAAACATGATGTATGTATAAGCGGCGATCGCCTGTGCCTTCATGGCTTCCGGATGCATGGTGGAGCTCATCTCGTTGTATACGATCTGAGAAATAATATCCACATAGCTGCCGGTAACACCGTTGGCAGTCACGGTGCTGCCTGCACCTTCCTGCACCAGTGTGGTTCCGGGGAAGTAGTGGAACAAAATCGACTGATAGTCATAACCGCCGTAAGTGGCGTAATTATTCGCACCGTTCTGGCTCATGCCAACACAATGTCCATATCCATAAGTGGTAAATGCAAACTGACCGGCACTGACAGATGCTGCCATAGAGGCGGCTGCACCGATGTTTGCACTGCCCTCTGTGCCGGAAGAACCGATCGGCACGGTGACTTCTTTCAGCGTTGTCGCATTCTGAATTGCCGCAGCCTGTTCTTCCGACGGTGTAACTTCTTCATACTGAACCAAAGATAAGCTGGAATCGTAATCTGAAATTTCAGCTTTCCACAAAGTATCGTCGCTTTCATTTGCCGCGGTTGTCGTGTCAGTCACAGCAGTACTAGTACCTGCTGTTTCTGTTTCCGGCACTGCATAGGCACTGACGGCACAGGTTCCTGCCAACAGTGCTGCAACTGCAAGTGCAATACCCATTTGTGGGTAACGTATTTTCATATCAAAACTCCATTTTTACCGACAAAATGCCGGGTAGTAAAAGGCGATTCTCATCGCCCGAAAGCCGCAGACATTGCTGCCGCGGCTTTCTGCTGCACAGCAGTACCGTCTGGGTCAAGCCCTCCGGTCGTGTCACTCCTGTGCAGCGGCGGTTTCACTGCTGCCGCCCTGAATGGTTTTCAGCATGGACGCAGTATCTTCGCCGTCGCGAAGCCGGCGTGCCACAATGACAAACCGTGAGTTATCCTCATCGGAATAGCAGGTAGAGAGCGTCAGCAGGCTGTCCCCATACTGCACGTCAATGGGATTGTCGATCATATTCTTCGCGTTGACAGAACCCATGTAGCTGTCAAATGTGGTCTTGTCGTCCAGTTCCTCCATTTGCCAGTAATTGAAATCCGAATCCGCATTGCCGCTGGTAATAATCAGACCAACCATAACATACGTATAGTCCGCATAGTTGGAGCTGAATGTGATAAACGGTGCTTCCTTGTAATAGGACGGGTTCTGACGGTACTGCCGCAGAGAGCCGAACATGGTGTTGTCTGCCATGTTGTGACCGTACAGGACAATGTTTTCCGACCACTGATCCGGATAGGCACCGAACGAATCGGTGCAGTCCATGAATACAGTGCCGGCACGGAATTCCTGTCCGTCAAAACCGTGATCCAGATAATATTCATTATCCGCAGTCTGTACCACAGGGTTGTCCACCTGTGTACCGTCAATGGTGATATAACCGACCGTGTCCGGATTCTGAGCCAGCAGCTTTTTGGCACGCTCTGTCAGTTCCGGTGCCGCAGTTGCAGCCTCCGTCGGTGCCTCTGTGGCAGGTGCAGAAGTTGCAATGCCCGCGTTCTGATCGATCTGTTCTCCGCAGCCTGTGGCAAAGAGAGAAAAGACCAATGCCCCGGCGACTGCACCGATTTGCCATTCTTCATATTCGAATTCCTCATTTCCATTATCGCCCTTCTGCATCAACCGTAAGGAGCAAAAGGGGCATCAGGGTTGTATGTCTTTTCATTCCACAAATAATACACATTGGGCCATTTGATGTTGGGATTGGGTATGCTGCCGGCGATTCGCTCGTTGGGATCCTCGCCGTCCCGCACACGCCGTGCCACGATCACCAGACGTGCCGTATCAAAGGCATTATTGCAGGTGGAAAGCGTCAGCAGCTGGTCGCCGTATTTCACATCTACATTGGTAATGCGAAGCGTCCGCCGCTTGACTTCGTTGACATAGTTATAAAATTCCGTTTCATCTGCAAAATCAATTGCGTTCCAGTAGTCAAAACGGGTGTCCGTCGTATCCTCGGCATCTGCAATAAAGTAGCCGAAGATCTTATACTGGTAGGTTTCGTAATTGGAATTCAGCGAGATCAGCGGATGTTCGTCATAATAGTTTTCATCGGTACGGTAATATTTCAGCGTACCGAACATGGAAAGGTCACGCATGTTGTGCCCGTAGATGATCAGGTTGTCCGAATTCGGCGTTTGCAGAGTGCCGTCCTCACCCACGTCATCGAACGAACAGCGGTAGTCCAGAAAGATCGAGCCAGGCTTGGAATCCTCTTTCTGCATATTCCGGTAGAGATAGTACTCATTTCCCGGCTCATCGTCCAGATGATGCAGCACCGGATAATCCACCTTGGTATTCGGAATCGAGATCCAGCCGTTGATCTCTGAATTCATCGCCAGCAGGTCTGCCGCACCCGGCAGCAACGTATAGATCTTTTCCGTAGGTTCTTCTGATTCCGGCTGCGGCTGGGTGAGTTCCGTGGTCTGGGTGGCAAAGTTGGCGTGATACGCCGAACCAATGTCATCATACATCTTGTCTGCACGGAAAATGTCCACAAAGTACAGCACGATCAGGACAACGCACACCAGAAACACTGCCGCGGAAAACAGGAAAATACTCTTTCGCACCACTTCGCCTCCCGAATCTCCCCGCTGCGGAAACAGATCCAGCATCTTCTGCCCGAACGTTTTTTTCTTCGGCTTCGGGGGCACGCGGGGCGGTGGCGGCGGGTATTTTTCCGGATGTTCTTTCTGATCTTTGACCTGCCGGATCTGATATGCCACCCGCAGGAAACCGCTTCTTCTTCCTCTTCCTGTGCAATGTGAAACAGCGTTGTCCGGATCGCCTTGATCTTGTCTTTCGGCTCGCTGGGCGTTTTGCTTTTGGCTTCGCCTTTTTCGGAAGAACCGGTTTCCGGTTCTTCCGGCAGCACAGTTTGGGAACGCTCTGCTTCCCCGGCTTCCGGCGGTGCCGGTGTTTCCGAAGATTCCGCAGATGTTACAGCGGTTTTTTCTTCTTCCTGCATTCTGTTTCCTCCATCAGGATCCGTTCTGCGACACCGAATATGCACACAGCGGCTCCGTGACGGATCTCCTCCGCGTGTGCAGACCGTATCGCCAAAGCTGCAGGTACATGACATATTCCTGTTTGCCGTACAGGATCCCTGCATAGACTGTTCCCACTGGCTGTTCCAGCGTTCCGCCGCCGGGACCGGCAAGTCCCGTCACCGACAGACACAAATCCGCCTCCGCCTGTGTTCGCAGTCCCTGCACCATGGCAGAAGCCACTTCTGCACTGACCACGCCTTTTTCGGCGATCAATTCTGCCGGAACGCCCAGCAACTTGGTTTTCATGCGTTCCGCATAGGTACAAAGTCCCAGTTCAAACACATGGGATGCTCCCGCAACAGAAGTGATCTTCTGGGACAACAGACCGCCGGTACAGCTTTCCGCCGTAGCGACTGTCTGATGTTCTCCATCTAGTAATTGTACAATATGTGCAAGGGTTTTGTCAAGTACTTTTTCTGTATCCTGATAGACACGGCACAATTTTTTTTCATCTAATAACGTATATGCCATATTCCACAGCACCTTTCCATTCCGCCGGTTCGGCAATCACACTTTGTACGGCGTTTTTCTAAGAAAAGAAAAGTTTCAGAGCCCGTCCCCACAAGGAATACCTCGCAAGAAATATATGGGCAATATTGCTTTAGGGCAACACCGCACAAAGCTTGTGCGTAAGGTGCGTTGTCAGATTTTTCGGCAGATTGCATAGAAATTCCGCAGGCATACTGCCGTATGGCAAGGGATTTCTGGGCAATATGACGGAAAATCTGCACGCAGATTGCGTGCAAAGCCGTCAGGCGGGCTTTGTGCGGTGTTGCCTTAGGACAACTCGAACACTTTCATCGTTGTGCCTTCCACAGCCTTGTTGACCATTTCTGTAAAATCGAACTTGCCCTGTGCCTTTTCCACTTCCTCCAGGGACGGTCTGACCTTGGGGTGCTTCGGAGTGAACACGGTGCAGCAGTCCTCATAGGGCAGCGTGGAGGTATCGAACGTGCCGATCATGCGGGCAGTTTCTACGATCTCGGTCTTGTCCGAACCGATCAGCGGGCGGAATACCGGAATCCTGCTGACTGCATCGGTGCAGGCAATTGCCTGCATGGTCTGGCTTGCCACCTGTCCCACGCTCTCGCCGGTAATCAATGCAAGGCAGTTGTCCTTTGCCGCGATTTTCTGGGCGATCTCCATCATCAGCCGCCGCATGATGACAGTGAAATATTCCTCCGGACAATGCTTCTTGATCGCCTCCTGAATTTCTGTAAACGGTACGCAGAAAAAGGCGATGTTTCCGCAGTACGGAGTCAGTTCCTGACAGAGCTGCTCCACCTTTTCCTGTGCACGGTCGGAGGTATACGGCGGGCTGACATAGTGAATGGCAGAAATGTGTACGCCGCGGCGTGCCATACGATAACCGGCTACAGGGCTGTCGATACCGCCGGACAGCAGGAGCAGTGCCTTGCCGCTGCTGCCCACCGGCAGACCGCCGGCACCTTTGAGATTTGCACCGTGTACGAACGCGTGTGTGTCGCGGATCTCTACCATAACAGTCACGTCCGGATGACGTACATCAACAGACAGGTGCGGATACGCGTCCAGCAGAATGCCGCCCAGTTCCGCACAGATCTCCGGCGATTTCAGCGGGAACGCCTTATCTGCCCGCTTTGCCTCTACTTTAAATGTCTTTGCTCCCAGCAGGACTTCTTCCAGATAAGGCACCGCCTTGGCGGAAATGTCCTCCATGGTCTTTTCGCAGACACAGGCACGGCACAGAGCCGCGATTCCGAACACACACTGCAAATGCTCCAGTACCTCGTCCAGATCGATGTCCTCCGACAGCGGTTCCATATAAATGGTGGACTGGGCACGGTTCAGCTTGAATGCACCAAACTTTTTCAGACGGCGACGCAGGTTCTTCATCAGAATGTCCTCGAAAGTACCGCGGTTCAGCCTTTCAGTGCCATTTCTCCGTATTTTGCCAAAATCAATTCTTTTGCCATTGGTTTTCTCCTTCTATGTTTCTCCTTCTATGAAAACACTGCATCAAGCCGTCTGGTAGGGCATATCCGTGTTTTCCGGTATTTCAGGCAATACCGCACAAAAAGCGTCTGGCGACTTTGCACGCCATCTGCTTGCAAATTTCCCATCATATTTCACAAAAATGCTCGTGAATACATCCAGTATTCACTCCGCTTTTTGTTTCATCTGACGAAAAATTTGACGACGCATCTGTCGCACAATCTTTGTGCGGTATTGCCTTCAGCATTTCTGCCGTATCAGTGCATCAGTTCTTTCTGTGCGTCCCGCAGTCCCTGTACCAGTGCCGCAATATCCTCCTCTGTGTTCTCTGCACAGAAGCTGATTCGCAGGGCACTGTCCACCTCTGCGGGCTTTGCCCCGAATAATTCCAGTACACCGCTGCTGGCTCCCTTGGAACATGCCGAGCCGCTGGAAACATAGACTCCCCGCTGTTCCAGATAGTGCAGCACGATCTCCGAACGATAGCCCAGCAGGGAAATGTTCAGCACATAGGGAGATGCTCCCTCTATGTCCCGAATGATCACGCCGTCCATTTCCCGCAGCTGTGCGATCAAACTGCTGCGAAGCTGAGAAACCCGTTCCAGACGTTCTTCGATGTTCAGGGACAGCTTTTCTGTTGCCGCCCCGAACGAAGCAATCAACGGCACACTTTCTGTGCCCGGACGCAGCCCCCGTTCCTGTTCGCTGCCGCACAGGATCGGTTTCACCCGCACGCCATGCCGGATATACAGAGCACCGACACCTTTTAAAGCATGTACCTTGTGCCCGCTGACTGAAACCAGATCGGCACAGAGTGTTCTCGGCTTAAACGGAATTTTCAGGAATCCCTGTACGGCATCACAGTGTGTGATGATCTCCGGATCATTTCGCTTCACCATGCGGAATACGTTTTCCACCGGCAGCCGGCAGCCGTTTTCGTTGTTCACCAGCATCATGCTCACCAGACAGACGCTGCTGTCTATTTCCCGCAGAAAGTCTTCTGTATGATACTCTCCGTCCGCAGCCGGCGGCACGGTAACGACCGTAAAGCCCAGCGTTTTCAGATAGGAAAGGGTCGCTTTCACAGAAGCGTGCTCTACGGCACTGGCAACGATTTTCTTTCGTTTTCTGCCGTATGCTGCCACCGCCCCGCGGATCGCCAGATTGGAACTTTCTGTCGCACCGGAAGTGAAAACGATTTCCTGTGCCTTGCAGCCCAAAGCACCGGCGATCTGATTGCGGGCGTATTCCACTTCGTGCTGTGCCTCCAGTCCCTTGCGGTGCAGCGAGGACGGATTGCCGTAATGTGCAGAGATGCAGCTCATCACTGCCGCAGCAGCTTCTGCACACGGCTTGGTCGTTGCAGCGTTATCCAAATAATGTTCCATTGTGATTCCCCCTACAAATGATTCCAGAATTCGATTCGGAATAATGCTTTTCTATTATATCACAGTTTGTCATTTTGTGCAAGTATTTGTGCAGGTAGAAGAAAGCCCCTGAAATTGCGTGACTTTTCGGCACTCTCAAAGAAATCAGAAAAAAATCGAAAAAATTTGAAAAAAAGGCTTGACAAATCGAAAGTGTTGTGCTATAATAATTCTTGTCGCTGAAAACACGGCATGCGAAATGCGGATATGGCGGAATTGGCAGACGCGCTAGCTTCAGGTGCTAGTCCTCGCAAGGGGGTGGAGGTTCAAGTCCTCTTATCCGCACCATGTTTTCATTGATGCAAAAGTTCATATGGTCGAGAAAGCGTATCTATGCGGATATGGCGGAATTGGCAGACGCGCTAGCTTCAGGTGCTAGTCCTCGCAAGGGGGTGGAGGTTCAAGTCCTCTTATCCGCACCAAAAGCTTTCTCTGAAATTTTGAATTGCATCCCCGACTCTTTCCCATTTCGGGTGTTTCCATCGGGTAATCAAACGGAAACAACTGCCGCGGATATGGCGGAATTGGCAGACGCGCTAGCTTCAGGTGCTAGTCCTCGCAAGGGGGTGGAGGTTCAAGTCCTCTTATCCGCACCAAGGATATGGAAAAGCTGATCATGTGAAAGCGTGGTCAGCTTTTTGTTATGCCTATAAAGGAGAGATTCTCATGGAAAAAGTCCGCAGAGATACCAATTTTATTGTGCTGGGGCTGGTGCTGTACACCCTGCTGCGGTACGTCATTTTCGCACTGGAACCGCTGGCACGTGTTTGCTTTGTCCGGTTGGTTTGCTCTGACAGTGCTGAAAGGACAGTCCTCTTGCAGCAGCTGGAGGAAAACGCTGCCAACAGCGGCGTTTCCAGTATTGTGGCAGTGCTTGCCGGCGTGTTGTTTCTGGGCTGGTATTTCCGACGGGACACGCCGCCGCGGGTGGCGTTTCAAAAAAAGCAGCCGCTTCCGTGGAAAAGGCTGCCGCTGCTGATCTGTATTTTCATGGGTGCCCAGCTGATCTACTCGCTGTTCGGGAACGTGCTGGAATTTCTGCTCCGGCTGTGCGGCTACACCGCTATGGGACAGCTGAATGCCGCGTCGGCTCAGAGCACCACGGTTTCCATGTTTTTGTATACCGCTGTTTTCGCCCCTGTGGGAGAAGAACTCATTTACCGCGGGCTGGTCATGCGGCAGTTTCAGAAGTACGGGAACGTGTTCGCCATTGTGGTTTCCGCAGCGTTGTTCGGCGTGATGCATGCCAACTTGTTTCAGATGATATTTGCATTTCTCACCGGACTGGTACTGGGATACACGGCGGCAGAATTCTCTCTCCGCTGGTCGATCGTGCTGCATCTGGTCAATAATCTGGTGTTTGGTGAACTGCTGGGCTGGCTGATGGGGTATCTCTCCCCTGCCGCACAGGACTATCTCTATCGGGGAATCAACATTTTCTTTTTCGCTTTCGCCGCGTTCTGGCTGCTGCATCATCGGGAACAGCTGGGGCATTACCTGCAAAAAAATCGCTGTGCGAAAAAGTGCTATGCTGCGGCTTTTACTGCTGTTGCTATGGTGACGTTTTTTGTGGGGAATTTTGGGCTAGCGATTTCGGGGATTCAAAAGCGGTGAGGTGCTGTTGACCTTACATCTTAAAATGTAAAAAGATTGGTAAAAATCTATGGTGCCGAATTACTCCCACAGTTTCTTGTGCAATCTTCGGGTGATACTTGAATCTTACAGTACAGGAAAAATACGAACTCTTTTCTTGCGACGGGTCGCCGCTGACCTTACGCCCCAATTTCAACTGTAAAAAGGGTAATGTTACGGCGGACAAGCCGCCTGTATGCCCCGCCGGGGGAGTTTTGTTGATTGAAAAATGTTATATCTTCGGGTGATACTTGACCTTATAGTACAAGTGAAACGCGAACTCTTTTCTTTTTTTGCTTCTTTTTTCTTTTCAGTAAAGAAAGCGGCGGGTCGCCGCTGACCTTACGCCCCAATTTCAAGTGTAAAAAGGGTAGTGTTACGGCGGCAGCAGCCGCCTGTTCGCCCCGCCGGGGGAGTTTTGTTGATTGAAAAATGTTATATCTTCGGGTGATACTTGACCTTATAGTACAAGTGAAACGCGAACTCTTTTCTTTTTTGCTTCTTTTTCTTTTCAGTAAAGAAAAAAGAAGCGTAACTCCTTGTGAAATCGGTTGATTGCTGTAGAGGGTAACCCCTCAGTCAAGCCTGCGGCTTGCCAGCTCCAGCACAAAGGCAACGCCCTTCGGGTGCCTAAAGGGGAGCCTAGCAATACAAACTTGCAAACGCCGTGCAAAATAAAGTTGACCGCTTACATAAAAAAACACTTGAATATCAACATTACCGATACAGGCAAGGTCAACCACCGGCGTTGGCAAGCCCAAGGCGGACAGCGAGGAACGAGCGAACTCCGCCGGACGGTTTTGACACGGCAGACCCAGAAGCTACGCTTCCGCAAAAATTTCCAGCTCCACCCGAATCGATTCCCCTCAATAATGAAACGCACTATCCCCCGCGAACTCCCGCACCAGTGAATCTGCCGGCACCTGTTCCAACCGCAGCGGTTCTACGTCGTCCCACATCTGCCGCAATTCCCGCAGAAGAGGGTGCTGCATTTCTGCTTCCAGTTCCCCGTCCAGCAAGGTCTTATAAATGCCCAGCTCATAAGGCAAAAACGTATCTACCGAAAACAATGCCCGCTTCTTATACGGGGCAATATACTTGTGCTCCCCTGCCTGCACGTGTTCGAACATGGACAGAGTTTCTGCTACGCTGCGATGCCGGAAGTTCCGATCCCGCAGCATTCGCCGCATCAGCCGCAGACGTGACGGGTGCAGCACAGTTTCCCCGTTGGTCACACGCGTCCGCACACTGACGTAAATCCGCACGGTCATTTCCTCCGGAATGGTGATTACTTCCGGATTCAGGGCGTGGATTCCCTCCAGCAGCAACAGTTCGTTGGGCTTTCGCGTCAGCTGCCAGTCCTGATCGATCCGCGTGGTTGTGGGGAATTCATACCGCGGCAGCCATGTGGGTTCGCAGGCAATGATTTTTTGCAGCTGCTGATTCAGATAGGGAATATCTACCCGTGCCGGCGATTCCAGATCCAGCTTGCCTTGGCAGACAGTTCCCGCTGCTGCGGGGTCATGGTGGAAAAGAAATTGTCCATGGAAATCGTATGCGTTTCCACACCCCAGCGATCCAGAAACCGTTCCAGCAAAAATGCCGTCGTGGTCTTTCCCGAACCAGAGGGACCTGCCAGCAGGATCACCGGACGCTCTGCCGCAGTCTGCCGGATCGATTCTGCCACCTTTTGCAGTTCGCCCAGAAATGCCTGATCTGCCTGCTGCAAGGCGTTCTCGGAGGCTGTCATTTCCTGATTGATGTCTGTGAGTTTTCGATATTTCATGGTCGTTTCACCTTTCTGCAATCATAACTGCACTTACACATATCCAGATGTGCTATTGGTATTATAGCATATTTCCACAGTTTTTGTCAATTAAAGAAGATATGCGTTGTGCATTTTCCTAATACATTGCCGCATAATCAACTCCTAAAGTATCAAATAAAAAACTCACCCAGCAAAAATACGGAGTGAGTATAAAACGATCTTATTGTTCTGTCAGTTAGATACAGCTTGAGCATAAAAAGTAAGTCCCAATTCTTTTTCGTATTGTTGAGATGTATTGTCCTAAAAATATATGGATATATTGGTGAATTTTGATTTTCATTTTAGATGAGCAATACAGAACAGAATTGGGATAAAAGTAAAAATGAATTTTTCAAATTCCATGTTGTTTCAGATTATCATGATGCAACGCCTCGCAGTGCTTCATAAAAAGACCTTTCCTCTATCACATCATTATAGCCATCTTTATCATTCTCTGTTCTATTCCATAACTTGTAACTCAATTGATATGGAGAATCAGAATAAACAGAAACTCTTGCAATCAAATCTTCAGTGTGATTTTCAATGACATCTCCCCCGAATCCCGATATTTGTTCAAAATCAAAAGGAAGCTGTTCACTAATGCGATAGAATCTTAAGTTTATATAGTATTCTTCTGTTTCTGAACAGTTGATCGAGGTATTGATGATATTATTATCATAAATAAAATCCTGTACTTTTTGATGCAGCAGATCCAAATCCGTATACTCACTTTTTATGATATAATTCGTCCGAACTGTCGTGACATTGTTTTGCGTAAACACTTGTGAAGTATTCGGTATCTCATATAATTCTGGCATATGCTGAAATTCTCTTTCTCTCATCAAGCCATTCGCCAAACGATAGATGACAAGTGATAGAACGATACAGAATATAGGTATGAGAAATCGTAGTTTTCTTTTGCTTTTCATAAATAACCTTTCTGTCAATCTATACTTCCTTAAGACCTCTTCAGAAATCTATTTTTCTCTGATTGTGTTGCACTTGACTTGACAATCTATCATCATTATATCACATTTTCTCCCGTTTGGCAATTGTGCAGTACAGTCCTAAAATTTGTTGCAAAACTTTCCTGTTCCTTTTTACCGCCTCATTTCGAAAAGAAAGCAATCCGCCCGAAACGAAAAAGAAAATCAGTGGACAACACAGCGGTTTTGTGGTATAATGGTAGCATCACAATGCGTAGCGATCTGATCTATATTCCGGACAGCGAACTAGATGCCTGATCCAGCAGGATACCCCGTATCTGGATCTGACCACACTGGGGCTGGACATCGGGGACGAGCCGGGCTCGTTGTCTTTCTACACCCGCGAGCCTGCGTGCTCTGCTGCACGAGGAGTTTCCCGCATTCTTTCCAAGCTGGGACTTTCCACCGCCTATTCCCTCCCCACCGGCACACAGATCGGAGCCGGCGAGTTGTTCTTCACCGCAGAGGGCAGCGTCTGTGACCTGCACCGTGCGTGGAAGATCTGTCAGTCCCTGCTTTCCCACTGTTCCGGCGTTGCCACCAAAGCCAGAAACATGCTCAATCGGGTACAGGAAATTTCCCCTGCCATTTCCCTGACTGCGGCACGGGCACATTTCCCCGGTACAAAAGCACTGGTCACCAAGCAGTGGTTGCCGGCGGCGTGATTCCGCACCGCATGGGCTTGTCGGAAACTGTCCTGATCTACGAAACCCATATCGCCTGCATGGGCGGTCTGGACGTTTTTCTGGAACGGTATCCCCAGCAAAAAAAGTCACTTCTGTGAAAAGAAAGTCTTTGTGGAAACCACTTCCGCAGAAACGGCTCTCCGCTGTTTGTCTGTCGGCGTAGATGCCATTCAGTTTTTCCAGATGCAGCCGGACGCACTGGCAGCGGCAGTGGAACAGGTAAAGGCAGCATATCCCCACTGCACCGTAGTTGCCGCCGGAAACCTCACAGAAGAAAATGTTACCGAATATGCTGCCACCGGCGTGGACGGACTGGTCAGCTCCGCATTCTATCGGGCAGAACCGATTCAGATGCAGGCACAATTTCACACCAATTAACAAGGAGAATTTTTTATGTTGAAAACAATCGGAATCATCGGGGCTATGCCGTCGGAACTGGCAGACATTCGCAACGGTCTGCCGGATTCGGAAATTCAGAAAAAAGCCGGCTTTGACTACTACATCAATCAGGTAGGCGACACCCGCATTGTCCATGTTTGCAGCGGCATCGCAAAGGTCAACGCTGCCCTCTGCACGCAGGCACTGATCGACACATTCCAGCCGGCAGCAGTTATCAATGCCGGTATCGCCGGCGGCATGAACAACCAGATCCGCGTCTGCGACGTAGTCGTTTCCAGCGAGGTTCTTCCCCATGATCTGGATCTGCACTTCCTGAAAGACTACCCGCCTACTGCGGCATCTATCCGTCTGACAAGGCTTTGATTGATCTGGCAGTGAAGACTTGCACAGAGTTCGGCGTGAAGTCTTTTGTAGGACGTATCGTTTCCGGCGAAGCCTTTGTCACAGACAGTGCTGTCAAGGCTGAAATCCAGCAGCGGCTGGAACCCTATGCGGTGGATATGGAAAGTGCAGCTGTGGGACAGTGTGCATACCGGAATCAGATGCCGTTCGTCAGCGTCCGCTGCATCTCGACAATGCCGACGATGAGGGAGCAATGTCTTTCGACCAGTTCGAAAAAATTGCCGCCAAGCGTGTGGCAGACATTGTGCTCCGCATGATCGAAACCATTTGAGGAAACCGGTCATGACATTACAACAGCTGCAATACGTCATTGCCATTGTGGAACACGGCTCCATCAGCGAAACTGCCAAGCAGCTTTATGTGCACAGCCGACGCTTTCCAGTGCTGTCCGCACGCTGGAAGAAGAATTCGGCATTCTCATTTTCCACCGTTCCGCCAGAGGGATCGCTCTCACGGAGGACGGCAGAGAGTTCCTCTCCTACGCCCGACAGGTGGTAGAACAGGCAGACCTGCTCCACCAGCACTACGGTGCCACCCGACAGACACGGCAGCGGTGCTCCATTTCCACACAGCACTATGCCTTTGCTGTCGATGCCTTTGTACAGCTGATCCAGCGGCTTTCGCCGGAGTCCTATGAGTTCACGCTGCGGGAAACCCGCACCCATGAAATTATGGAAGATGTCCGCAATTTCGACAGCGAGATCGGAATCCTCTACCTCAGCAGCTTCAACGAAAAGGTGCTTCGTGCCATGCTGGAGGAATATCATCTGGAATTCCACTCGCTGGTAATGGCAGAGCCACACGTCTTTCTGCGGGCGGCTCACCCGCTGGCAAAACGCAGTTCCGTCACCACGGCAGATCTGGAGCCCTATCCGTTTCTGTGCTTTGAACAGGGTGTCCACAACTCCTTTTACTTTGCAGAGGAACTGCTCAGCACAGTGCCGCACAAAAAGAGCATTCGCGTCAGCGACCGTGCGACACTGTTCAACCTGCTCCGCGGAGTCAACGGCTACACCATTTGCAGCGGTATGGTCAGTGCCGACCTGAACGGCGGCGACATTGTTTCCGTGCCGCTGGATACGGCGGAACGCATGGAGATCGGCTGGATCTCCAACCCCAAGACACAGACCAGCCGTGCCGCAAAACTGTACATTCAGGAATTGCAGCATGTGCTGGCGGAATATCAGAAGAAATAAGGCAACACCGCACAAAGAGCGTCTGGCGACTTTGCACGCCATCTGCGTGCAAATTTCCCGTCATATTTCACAAAAATGCTCGTGAATACATCAAGTATTCACTCCGTTTTTTGTTTCATCTGACGAAAAATTTGACGACGCATCTGTCGCACAATCTTTGTGCGGTGTTGCCTAGGAATCAGAGCGTGTTCTCCAAATACGGGAACACGCTCTGATTTTTTCGCCAAACTGACCGGAAACGCACCTTCTCCCGATTGCCCGCCCTGCCGCCGCAGATTCAAGCACATTGTCCTAAAATGGTGCAAGAGATTCTGACAGATATTTTTCCACATATCGTTATAATAGATACACAAATCATTTTCAAGCAGCATCACCGTGCCGCCGTAAAGAAAGGACGTTTCCACCATGCACAATCCCAGCCGTTCCCAGCTTCTCCGCCGTCCCCGCGTTCCCCGCATGCTCTATGAGAGCTGCGGCGGATTTCTCTCCGGTCTGCTCCTCGCCGGAACTTATGTGGCAACATGACTTCTCCGCTGCCCATTGCCATTGCCGCCAACCTCGGCTCTGCGGGTGCTGTTTCCGTGCTTGCCGGCAGCCTGATCTCCTACCTCATCTCCAACACCATGCTGGACAATCTGCCCCTGCTGTTTGCATTGGTGGTGGTCGTCTGCCTGCGGGTGATGAAACGCCCTGCCAAAACTTCCGCCGGCATCGCATGCAGCACCGGACTGTGTGTCTTTTTTTCCGGCATTGTCGTTTCCCTGCTGTTCCACGCCAGCGGTGCGGAGGTGATCGGCTACACCATGACTGCCGCCCTCACCGGCTGTGCTCCTACTTTATGCACGCTGTCTTTGCCAGCGTCCGTGCTACCGGAAAGATCCCGCTGCGTTCCACAGACGGCTGTGCCGCGGCGGTGGTTCTGATTCTGACGGTGGCAGCATTCAGCTGCTATGGAATTCCCTCCATGAACGCCGGCGGCATCATCAGCGTCGCAGTTACGCTGATCGGGGCAAAGAAATTCCGCTGTGCCGGCGGTGTGATCTGCGGTGCACTCTCTGCCTGCGGTGCGATCCTCGCTCGCCGGAAGCCGGCATGCCCCTGCTGATCCTGCCGGTGGGCGGTCTGCTGGTAGGGTATCTGGCAGAAAAAAACCGCTTCCTGATCGCCGGCGTATTCTTCCTGTTCTCGCTTATGGCACTGATTACATTCGGCACCAGCCTGCTCCAGATTTCCGCTGTCATCAACCTGTTTCTGGGCAGTGCTGCTTTTCTGTTTCTGGACAGCAGCTGGCTGGACAAGTGGCTGGTCACCGACCTTCCCGACCGTTCCGACAACACACTGCCCCTGTCTTCCCGTCTGCAATACATGGCAGATGCCATTCGCAGTGTGCGGGAAGATACCGATGCCATTGCAGCCATTCTGCCGCAGGAAGAACCCACCGGAGATGCCACCCGTGAAGTCTGCGAAACCGTCTGCGGCAGCTGCCGCCACAAGCTGCGGTGCTGGGAATCGGCATACGAGGAAACCCTCACCGGCTTCCGGAAAATGGAATCCCACCTCGGAGCAGACCAGCCGCCGATTCCGGAGGAACTGGCACATTGCAGCCGGAAGGAACGACTGCGGGCACTGTTTTCCCGCCACGCCGCCGACCGCCGGAAGGCACGGTTTCTGGCGGCACGGACAGCAGAAAGCCGCACGGTACTTCTGGAACAGCTGGCAGCCGCAGAAGATCTGCTGCATGCGACCAGTGACCATCTGCATATCCGCTACAGCAGCGAACTCAGCGACACTGTCCGCCGGAAGCTGCTGCACTACGGCTACCCCTGTGACTCCGCCGCCGTATACCACACACAATCCGACCGGCTGATGATCGAAATGTGCTGTCAGGGACGGGAGCTGGACGCTGCCTGCCTACGATCAAACACATTCTGTCAGAATCGCTGAATCTGACACTGGAAGAACTGGATCCGATCTTCTCCGGTGACACGGTTCGCTATCGGCTCTGCCAGCGACCGAAGTACCGGCTGGAACATTTCACTTCCGCCCTCCACGCCAGTCAGGAAACGATCTCCGGCGACACGGCACTGCTGTTCACCGACAACGCCGGAAATCCCTATCTGGTGTTGTCCGATGGCATGGGCACCGGCAAAAATGCCGCGATCGAATCCCGCATGACAACAGAACTGTTCCGCAAGTTTATCAGCGGCGGCATTTGCGGGACGGCGGCAATCCGCATGATGAACGGACTGCTTCTCACCAAGTCCCCGCAGGAAACCTTTGCCACCCTCGATGTTGCCCGCTTTGATCTCGATGCCGGCGAAATGACCATGATGAAATCCGGTGCCGCCGCCACCCTGATCCGCCACGGTGGAAAGGTTTCCCGCATCAGTGCCACCACATTCCCGCTGGGACTGGAGCCGGAGGGCGAAGCTCTGTGCGGCACGTGATGCTCTACCCCGATGACATCATTCTGATGCTGTCCGACGGAGTCAGCGAGGAAACGTATCCCCTCATTCGGCAGCTTCTGGAGAGCAGCAGCGATCTGGAGCAAATCGTAATGGAAATTTGTGACAAGGCAGAAATTTTTGCCGGCGGAAATCGACGGGACGACGTGACAGTTTGTGCCGCAAGGCTGCTACAGTCGTAACAAATGTGATATATAGTGTCTATTCTCAGTCTATCTGTTTGTGCAACATGCCGAAAATACAGGTTTAAATCTGGTTGTTTCTATGAAATTTACTAGTTACCACAAAAATAACTTGCAATACATTCCTATATATGTTAAAATATGAATAGAAAACAAAAGGAGGGTATGCTATGCAATCCACACAGAAAACCACTGCAAATGATTTTCCACTGTATTTATTTCATCAGGGGAAAAATTTTGAAGCACATAAATTCTTTGGTGCACACCCGTTCCGACGAGGCAGAGGACAGTTCTATCGCTTCCGCGTCTGGGCACCTCACGCCAAGAGTGTATCTGTCATCGGTTCATTCAACCAATGGGACCGCACCTGTCACCCGATGTACAAGATCTCTGACACGGTATGGGAGGCAGAGCTGCCCCGACTGAAACAATTTGACAGTTATAAATACAGCATCGAAACTGAAGACGGTCAGATTCTGGACAAAGCCGACCCCTATGCCACTCACTATGAGCGACGGCCGGGAACGGCTTCCAAGCTGTTCGAAAGCAGCTATGTCTGGGAGGACCGCGACTGGCAGCTGGAAAAGAAAAAACATGTCCCCTACAAAAGCCCCATGAACATCTACGAGGTGAACATTTCTTCGTGGAAGCACAAGCCGGAGGAAAAGTTCCCCAGCTATATCGGCTTCGCAGAGGAGATCATTCCCTATCTGAAAAAGATGTCCTACACCCACATTGAATTTATGCCGCTGACGGAATACCCGTTCGACGGCTCGTGGGGGTATCAGGTCACCGGCTATTTCGCACCGACCTCCCGACACGGCACACCGGACGACTTCCGGAAAATGATAGACATGTTTCATCAGGCAGGCATCGGTGTTATTCTGGACTGGGTGCCGGCACACTTCCCGAAGGATCCTATGGGGCTCTGCGAGTTCGACGGTACATACTGCTATGAATATGCCGACCCCCTGAAAATGGAACACAAGCTGGGGCACCAGAGTATTTGACTACGGAAAAGGCGAAGTCTGCTCGTTCCTGATCTCCAGTGCCTGCTGCTGGCTGGAAGATTTCCATCTGGACGGTCTGCGGGTAGATGCGGTAGCTCGATGCTCTATCTGGACTACGACCGACCGGACGGCGAATGGCGGCCCAACGTCTACGGCGGACACGAAAATCTGGAAGCGGTAGACTTTTTGCGGCACCTGAACGAAGCCGCCTTTGCACGGAATCCGGACATTCTGATGATTGCAGAAGAATCCACGGCATGGCCGATGGTGACGAAGCCCACGGATATGGGCGGTCTGGGATTCAACTTCAAGTGGAATATGGGCTGGATGAACGATATGCTCAGCTATATCTCATTAGACCCGATCTATCGGGCGTTCAACCACGACAAGCTGACATTCTCGTTCTTCTACTGTTTCTCGGAAAACTACATTCTCCCGATCTCCCATGACGAGATCGTCTATGGAAAATGCTCCATGCTCCAGAAAATGAGCGGGCAGAACGAGGAAGAAAAATTTGCCTCTTACCGTGCGTTCCTGGGCTATATGATGGCTCACCCCGGCAAGAAGCTGCTCTTTATGGGACAGGAATTCGCCCAGAAAAATGAGTGGAATTATGAAACTCAACTGGATTGGGAGCTGCTGGAACAGCCGGCTCACAAACAAATGGAACAGTTCTCACAGGATCTGAACAAATTCTATCTGGAACACCCTGCACTGTGGCAGGACGATGACTCGTGGCAGGGATTCAGCTGGATCTCCCACGACGACTACCAGCAAAGCGTCATTGCATTCCGCCGCATCGACGACGACGGAAAAGAGATCATTGCGATCTGCAACTTCTGTCCGGTACAGCGAAACGATTACAAAATCGGCGTTCCCAAAGAGGGCAGGTATCAAACTGTATTCAACACGGATGCGGCAGTCTACGGCGGCAGCGGCATCACCGAAAAGAAATTCGAAACCCTGCCGATTTCCATGCACGGCTTTGAGCAGTGCATTTCTATGACACTGGCTCCCCTGTCTGTACTGTATCTGGAATATGCACCAGTGAAAAAACGGGCACCGCGAAAAACCACTGCGGCGAAAAGTACCACAACGAAAAAAGCAGCCATAAAACCGAAAAAAACAGTGATCCGCACAGAAAGTGCAGCAAAACCGATGGCATCGGTTTCCGCCCGAAAAAAGAAAGCCGCAAAGTCAGAAAGTGTGTAATCCCTGAAACCGTGTATAATCCCTTATTACCCTAAAGTATAATTTGTATATTTAAAAGTTTAGCTTGACCCATTCCATACGGAATTTTGAATTTATATTAGGAGGAATATCATGAAGATCAAGAAAAAATGCGTCGCCATGCTGCTGGCTGGCGGACAGGGCAGCCGGCTGTATGCCCTGACTCAAAAAGTTGCAAAACCGGCAATCCCCTACGGCGGTAAGAATCGCTTCATCGACTTCCCGCTTTCCAACTGCATCAACTCCGGCATCGATACAGTCGGCGTTCTGACACAGTACCAGCCGATGGTACTGAACGAGTACATCGGAAACGGTCAGCCGTGGGATCTGGATAAAATGCATGGCGGTGTTCATGTCCTGCCGCCGTATCAGACTGCCGCAGGGGCATCTTGGTATGAGGGCACTGCAAATGCCATTTATCAGAACATGGCATTTATCGAACGCTATGATCCGGAATATGTGATCGTTCTGGGCGGCGACCATATCTATAAAATGGATTACTCCAAAATGCTGGACTACCACATCGCCAATAATGCAGACAGCACTATTGCTGTTATCGACGTTCCCCGTTCGGAAGCTTCCCGCTTCGGCATCATGACCTGCGACGAGGAAGGCCGTATCGTAGACTTCACCGAAAAGCCGAAGGAACCGAAATCCACACTGGCTTCTATGGGTATCTATGTTTTCTCCTGGGAGAAGCTGCGGAAGTATCTGATCGAAAATGAAAACGCCAACACCGGTTCCAAGGACTTCGGTAAGGATATTATTCCGGCAATGCTGGCAAATGACGAACGCCTGTTCGCCTATGAATTCGAGGGTTACTGGAAAGATGTCGGCACACTGGACAGCTTGTGGGAAGCCAACATGGATCTGCTCAGCCCCAACGTACCGCTGAACCTGTACGATCCGAACTGGAAAGTATATTCCCGCCACAACAACATGCCGCCGCAGTACATCGGTAAAAATGCACACGTGGAAAACTCCATGATCACAGAAGGCAGCGTGGTAGACGGCACCGTGGACTTCTCTATCATCTCCTCCGGTGTCACCATTGAGGAAGGTGCTTCTGTCAAGTACAGCATCGTTATGCCCGGCACTACCATCAAGAAAAATGCTGTTGTAGAATATGCGATCATCGGTGAAAACTGCGTGGTTGAATCTGACGCCATGATCGGTATGAATCCGGAATCCGTCCCGAACCGTGACGATTGGGGCATCGCCGTTCTCGGTCATAATATCACGATCTCTTCCGGCAAGCGTGTCCTTCCGAAAGAAATTATTTCCGAAAATCTGTAAAGGCGGTGGCGTAAAATGAGTATCAATCAGAATGTTTTAGGGTTAATTTTTGCAAGTATCAATGACTCCGCAGTGATCGATCTGACCAAGCTGCGGACAATGGGTTCGATCCCTTACGGCGGACGTTACCGCATGGTAGACTTTCCGCTTTCCAATATGGTAAACTCCGGCATCTCCGAAGTCGGCGTTATCACCAAGTCCAACTACGGCTCCCTGCTGGATCATCTGGGTTCCGGCCGTGAATGGGATCTGGCTCGGAAAAAGGGCGGTCTGCACCTGCTGCCGCCGTTCAGTCAGGTCGGCGGCGGTACCTATCAGGGTCGTCTGGAAGCACTGAGCAATATCTGGAGTTTCGTAGAACACACCAAGGCACAGTATGTCATTCTGGCAAACAGCGATCTGGTAACCACGATCGACTTCACTGATGCACTGGCACAGCACCAGAGCAGCGGTGCAGATATTACCGTGATCTATGCCAAGGGGCTGTACAATCGCGACAAGAGCACAAACGGCTGCATTCTGCAAATCGACGAAGAAAACACCATTAAGGAAGTTCTGACCAATCCGATGCTGTCCGGCGAGTGCAACATCTCTCTGGATATGTTCATCATGACCACGGACTTCTTAAAGCAGGTGGTTCTGGAAGCGATCAGCAAGAACCAGAAAAGCCTGATCCGTGACCTGCTTCAGGCACGGAAGGACGATTTCGTTTTCAAGGCATATGAACACAAGGGACGCTTCTTCAAGATCGACAGTCTGGAAGCTTACTATAAGGCAAATCTGGCTCTGCTGGATACTGACACCCGCAACAACGTCTTTAACAGCGAAGCTCCGATCTACACCAAGGTCGGCGACAATGCACCGGTAAAATACGGTCTGGAATCCAACGTCAAGAATTCTCTGGTGGCAGACGGCTGCATGATCGAGGGCACAGTGGAAAACTGCGTTCTGTTCCGTGGTGTCAAGATCGCCAAGGGTGCTGTTGTACGCAACTGCGTTCTGATGCAGGGTACAGAGATCGGCGAGGGCTGCAACATTGATGCCATTGTTGCAGACAAAAACGTGACCATTTCTGAAAACCGCGTACTGACCGGTTCTCCGGAATACCCGCTGTATCTGGGCAAAAAGGCAACGATCTAAAAGCTTTTCTTAGGCAATACCGCACAAAGAGCGTCTGGCGACTTTGCACGCCATCTGCTTGCAAATTTCCCGTCATATTTCACAAAAATGCTCGTGAATACATCAAGTATTCACTCCGCTTTTTGTTTCATCTGAC
>ENA-OQDW01000136-OQDW01000136.1-human-gut-metagenome-genome-assembly--contig:-NODE-136-length-29076-cov-2.756848_pt1 | contig 29076 bp, 36 predicted proteins | sample MGYA00242784_ERZ504613 | MGnify/ENA primary metagenome ERZ504613 (study PRJEB26092, sample SAMD00036330) | human gut metagenome | host: Homo sapiens | study: EMG produced TPA metagenomics assembly of...
CTCAGCAGAACTGGGGAGACTCGTGGACACAAGGAGCGATAAATGTAGTATCAAATTAGAATGTGGGTCTAGCAAACCACATAAAAGACAACGGAGGTATCCATGGATAATCAAAGTTTAGCACATAGTAGGTATAATTGTACGTACCATATAAGAAGTGATGCCTTTATTGTTAGTAGAAGCAATACAGGCAACTACAAAAGTCTTGTGGACATCAATGCCACAGCAGATTTTGTACACGATTTTTAAAGTCATAGGGATTCCTTTCGGAACCGTGAGGTTCAGAGAATTATAGGGAGTAACGGCATTGACTGAACGCCTAAGCCATAAACGAGATTGTTTATACAAAGATAAGATTACGTGTTCAAAGTCACACTTATTTGTGCTTGAAAGGCGGACTACACATATAAAAATACGGTCATCCGGCAAGCCGGACAGCCCACTCACCTCCCCGTGATTTACAGTATACCGAGATCCCTATAAGAAGAATTATAAAGAAAAAAACTCAGGAAAACATTTTCATAACGTTTTTTGTCTGAGTGAAGCGAAAGGAATGGATATAAATATGAAAAGAATAGTACAAATATGTTTGATAATGACAGGAATTTTTTTGGGAGTTTTTAATGTTTATGGATCTTCGACGTATCAGATTCTAAAAGATCAACAAATCGAATTTACGGATATTCTGGTAGAGGGAGATAGTTTAGTTCTGGTAAGAAATGAAAAAAATGGTTTTTCATCAGAAGGAATATATTTAGGTGTGTATAACTGTGTTGAGAGAATGTGGACTGTAGAATATCAGGCCTATGATGAATATTTGAAATCATCCTATTATGCAGGAGATGGAATATTCGCTTTGTCGGATGGAGAGACCACTACGTTATTAAATACTAAGACGCAGAAATTTTTGAAATTGGATATAAATGTTAATTTTAATGATCTTCATTTTTATAATGGATGTGCGGTGAGCGGAGCCAGAGAATCCTATGGAGATCAATTGTATGGAATTTATGAAATCGACGAAGATGGAAATTACCAAAATACCGGTATTACTGATTTTATTACCGAGGATAAAATATTGAGCCCGGATGATTTTGAGTTTGTATATGCGGATGGAAAGCAGGTTGTTTATATTTATGATGGGGAAGAGTTTTATATATATGATGTTGTTGCTGCAGAAGTTTACGACATTTACCATCCGGATTATGCTGATAAGTTCTGGCATGGGTGGACTGATACATTAAAAGTAAGTATATGTGGAGAAAAATATCTCGTTCTTTTAAATATGGAAGGTACTGATGGACAAAATTATTATGCGGTTATGGATTTTTATGGAAGTATGATTACGGAGGCAACGAAATGCGATTTGGCAATAGCAACGGAAAAAGGAAACATTGTAGTAAAAAATGGTAATGAATTAAATGAGATTGAGCTTGCTAAATTGGAGACACCAGAAAAACAGTCGTTAAATTTGATGCCTTTATTGGAAACAAACTGTTCTTGGAGAAATGAGCAAACGGCTGGAATGGATATTCAGGGAAATACTTATGGAAATGCAATAGAGTATTCTTTTGTCACTGATCCGTTTGGTACAGAAGAATACAGTACGTGCGATGCGTGGTATTTAGGGGAAAATTATTCAAGACTTACGGGAACCTGGTATTTTCCTGCAGATCAGATTCAAGATGGATTTGCACATATAAGATTAATAGGCGATGGAAATGTAATATATGATAATTCAGAGTTAAATGCAGATAATTGTCGGATCGATTTTGATATAGATGTAAGCGGAATCAGAGAGCTTAGTTTTGAATATAACGGGATTTGTGATATGACGGATATTTTGTTTGGCATGTCTGATGCTAAATTATGTAGTTGAGAGATTTTTAAATAAATGATAAAGGGGAAGAGAAAATGACAAAAGTTAAAAGGTGTTCACAATGTGGAAAAGAAGTGTCTCAAGGTGGTTCGTTTTGTCCGTTCTGTGGAAACATTATAAATGAGAATGTGAAGAGTGAAAGTAGAGAATCAGCTATATATGGGTTAGATGATGATACTCAAAAGAAATATCAAACTGATATAAATAAAAAATTACAAAAACAAAAACATCTGGAATATCAAAAAGAAAATTTATTAAAAAAGAAAAAGAGTTTGGGACTGAAAATTGATAATTACAGCAAGATTATACAAAAAGAGATTCCGAGTTGTGAACGAAATAAAACGGCACCGAATATGCCAGTTATAAAAATTGAGAATTCTAAAATGGACGTCAAATGGTATATAGCAGCATGTATTGCTGTTTTGGAATTTATTTCAGGATTCATGCCATGGGTGAGTTTATATTATGCGGATCTGTTTCAAGGTCAAACAATAAGTTGCGCAGGTATTTTTGATCTATTGAACGATATTTCAAAATTTGAAGATTGGACGAACTCAACACCAGAAGTGTTAAGAGTATTTGTATTTATTATTATGTTTGGTTTTGTAATGCTGTTTATTAATGGCTATTTTATAGCACAGGTCTTACAAAAAGGGAATCTGAGGTAAGTGGAACGATAGCAGGTATCAGCGGAATTGTAGTATCAGTGGCTATCTTATTGTATAAAATTAGTATGGAAGAAGATGACTGGAGATGGATTTCAATTAATACGCAGGTTGGCGTTTGGCTGATGTTGCTTGCAGGAATCGCTTTGATTTGTGTGATTGTATTTTATAAAAGTGATACAGAAGCAGAGACAAAGAATAAATCAAACTTCGAATTTGAAGTGATGAATTATGATCCAGTTCTGCCGGTTCGAATGAAAACTCTTAAAATCAGAAAAGAAAATGATAAATTAATACTTGAATTGACGTATGCGGAATTTGAATGGGCAGGTATTGAGGAATTTATAGTAGATATTCAGTTAGTAAGATACGATGGCACTGTTAATACGTTTTGTCCAAAATGCACTATTTGAGAAAAAAGGACAAAATTTCGCAAGATTCCAATTGCAGGATGCGGGATATGATCTGGATGGCATTGCAAGTGCAAGAGTAAACATTTTAGTTTATAACATATATAAAAGTCAGAAGAAACATGTGGAAAAAGGAAGTGGCTTTTCAGCATACAGTGATTATTCTGTTGATGAACTGCGTAGTGCAAGATTCGCGAATTCGAATATGGTGATGTGTATGGAAAAAAATATCGGGAAAAACCATCAGTGCTGCTGTGGACAGGTGTATTCCAATAAAAATAATAAATGCCCGCTTTGCGGAAAGGAAAGAAGGGATAAGTAGTATGAATGATACAGAATATAGAGAAAGATGCAGAGAGTTAGAAAAAAATATACATATGTTAGAATCTGAAGTCAATGTATTAAACAATGAATGTGAAAAGTTGTTGGATTTAAAAGAAAAGAGTCGAAATAGTCTGCAGATGTCTTCTTGTGGGAATAATCCGATATTTGTGGAAAAAGCACAAGTTAATATGGAGAAAGAAATTCCAACAATAGGTAAATCTCAAGACAAAAAAACAGAAGATAAATCTGAAATTTCACAAGACAAAAAAACGCAGATAAATCAATTCTGCCCGTATTGTGGAGCAGTAGTAAAAGGAATGCAATTCTGTGGACAATGTGGAAAAAGAGTAAACTGAGATAGAGAGGTGCGTATGAAGAAATGTCCGAAGTGTGGGAAAGAAAATATAGATGAGGCAAGATTTTGTACATGGTGCAGAGCAGAGTTGCCGGTGATATCAGAGAAAAAGAAAAATGATCTGGGAAGAATAATAGCAATCGTAATACTTATATCAGTTATTTGTGCATGTCTGGCCGGAGTATTTATGCTTTTTAAAGATAAAAACTCTGGGAAAGATCAAGGTGAAGCAATAGCACAGAAAGAAGAAAATAGACAAGTGGATAAAGACATATCTGCTGAAAAGAAGAGTTCTGGTGTATATGTGGCTCCTTTTATGAATAATGAAGGAAAGTGGGGCTATATAAACACAGATGGAGATGTAGTTATTGAATGTAAATATGATTCAGCATATGAATTTGATCAGGATGGATATGCGGTAGTTGGAATGCAGACAGATTCAGATGCAAGTGAATATTATACGATTTATGGATTGGTAAATACAGAGGGAGAAGAGATTATTCCTTTAGACTATAGCTATATTAACAGTTCAATTGGTTCTACTTGTGATAATTATGGATATAGAACTATAACCAGACTTCCGTATCCATTTGATTATGATGAGCAATATTCAGGAGTTATGGATAAGAATGGAAACATTATGATGTCTCCAGAGTATAGCAGTATATATAATATAGGTGATTCTGGATATTTTATTGCTTGTGAGTCTGAAACGGGAATGTATGGAATTATAGATGAAAATTACGAGTGGATTTGTGAAGCAGAATATTCAGATATTTATAAAGTGTGGGAGGATTCTACTGATAATTTAGTGAAAGTAAATGGAGAGTATCTGCTGATAGCAGAGTATGATTTTCAGGAAGGGCATGGTGCTGAGATTATAAATGAATATGGAGAAACTATTGTGCCAATGGAATATTATGATATAAATTCACAATGTGGAATGAATCGTTTAGTTGTTGAAAATTCTGAAGGATATTATGGCGCTATAGATTTGGAAGGTAATCTGGAAGTACCATGTCAATATGATGAATTAGGGAATTTTTCGTATGATAATGAGACCTATGCAATGAAAGATAATGCTGTTTTTATAGTAGACATTTATGGAAATGAGCGTTTTCTTACAAATGCAGATGAGTGTTGGCAGATGGATTCAAATCTTTATGAAGTAGGGATTAATGAGAACTGGAATGTTATTGATTCAAATGGTGAATATCTGTTTTCAGAAACTCATGATAATCATGAAGTAAATGAGAAGTATATTGCTGGCAATAACGAAGAGAAAAAACATGGTATGTTGATCTTAAAGTCAGGCGAGGTAGTTAACACAGAATATCAGAAATATATGCTTTCATATACAGTGCCGGATATAGTGGGAGTTTATGATGGGGCAAATTACGGAATGCTTGGTTCGAATGGAGAATTAATAGTCCCATGTAGCTATGATAGTTGTGAAATATCTGAAGATGGTGCATATATTACTGCTGACAGACAGAAGGATGAGTATGGAAATTATACAGAATGTACTTTGTTTGATAGCAATGGTAATAAAATAGAAACTTTTGATACGGGAATTTATAATGTAGGTGTTTTTCGGAAAATTTCAAACGCTGCATAAGTGAGTTAATAGAAATAAGAGAAGAAGTTTGAAACAAATAAGTAGAGGACAGCCAAAGAATAAAGGGCATGACAAATAAACCATCGTAAGAGGTGGTTTTGAAAAGTAAATATGGACACAACAACCTAAGTCAGTACCACCAGCAAAGCTGGTGGTACTGACTTTGTCCTGTGCTTTTTTATAGTAAGCATTTACCGTATACGTAAATTAGTGTAATATCCTCGTCCTTATCAACAGAACACGTATAGACCCAACCCTTTTCGGACAAGCTACCCTCATAAACATAAGAAAAAAATCAGAAAGTGCAGGAGATCATAAACAGTATTATTATTTTCAAGGAGGGAAAAACTTATGCTACGTTATCTGCCTGTTCGAAAAGTTCATGCAAGACAGGTCCTTGATTCCAGGGGGAATCCTACGGTGGAAGCGGAAGTGACTGTGGGTGAAGGAATCGTGGGGATTAACGGATACACAGGAAGAGCCATGGTGCCGTCCGGAGCATCCACAGGTAAATTTGAGGCTGTGGAGCTGCGGGACGGAAACCGGGAGGAATATTTGGGACAGAGTGTGAAAAAAGCAGTGGAAAATATCAATACACGTCTGGCAGATGCCATTATCGGAGAGAATGCCCTGAACCAGGCATGGATTGATCATCTTCTGATCGAAACCGACGGAACGGAGAACAAAAGCAGCGCAGGAGCCAATGCCACGCTGGCAGTATCTCTGGCAGCAGCCCGCGCAGCAGCCGGGGCCCTTCGGCTTCCTCTTTATCAGTATCTGGGCGGCTGCCATACCATGCAGCTCCCTGTGCCGATGATGAATATTTTAAACGGGGGAAAGCATGCGGACAATACGGTAGATCTTCAGGAGTTTATGATCATGCCAACAGGAGCTTGCTGTCTGGAAAAGGGTATCCGCATGTGTGCGGAAGTCTACCAGCACTTAAAGCTTCTTCTCCGGGAAAAAGGACTCTCCACAGCAGTTGGAGATGAAGGCGGCTTTGCTCCGGATCTTTCTGATTCGGAGGAAGTGCTTACCCTGATCGTTCATGCCATAGAAAAAGCAGGATATAAACCAGGAGAAGAAATCACCATTGCCATTGATGCAGCCTCCAGCGAGCTTTATGATGAGGAAAAGGGTGTGTACTTTTTCCCTGGGGAGAGCCGCATGAAAGGAGAAAAGATCTACCGGGATGCCGGTGAGATGACAGAGTATTATGAAAAACTGGTGGAAAAATTTCCCATTGTTTCCATTGAAGACGGTCTCTGGGAGGATGACTGGGAAGGCTGGAAATATCTGACGGAACACCTGGGAAAAAAGATCCAGCTGGTAGGCGACGATCTGTTTGTCACCAATATCAAACGGCTGCACTGTGGCATCGGACTTGATGTTGCCAATGCTATCCTTATTAAAGTAAACCAGATCGGAACTCTCACGGAAACTCTGGATGCGGTGGAGATGGCTCAGCATGCCGGATATCGTGCAGTGATCTCTCACAGGTCCGGGGAAACAGAGGATTCCTTTATCGCAGATCTTGCAGTTGCCTGTGGGGCAGGACAGATCAAAACAGGCGCACCCTGCCGTTCGGACCGGAACGCCAAGTATAACCAGCTTCTGCGGATCCACGAACAGCTCGGAGCTCTTGGAAGATATAAAGATCCTTTTGTAAAAAAATCTCAGAAAAAGCCCTGCATAAAATAAACGGAAAATGGTTGAAATCCCGGTTTAGCTATGGTAAAATAACCTCTAGTTGATTAGGAGGTGTAACCGCGTGAACATTTTGAAGATTATTCTGACTGTAATTTATGCAATAGATTGTATCGCTCTGACTGTTGTCGTACTGATGCAGGAGGGCAAGCAGCAGGGTCTTGGCTCTATCGCCGGAGTAGCTGATACTTACTGGGGTAAGAATAAGGGCCGTTCCATGGAAGGTGGTCTTGTAAGAGGTACCATTATCATGGGAGTTATTTTCTTTGTACTGTCAATCGTACTGAACATTATCTGATCTGCCAGGGGCAGAACAGAAGTTGGTAACACTCTTGCTGCGTTAGCATGCAGAAGAAACTCGGATGGGGACTTCTTTTGTTAATCAGCAGGAGTGTTTTTGCGTTGATACAGGGGCACGGGTGAGCCTTCCTCCGGAAGGATAACAGGGTAAAAATGAAATATAAATATGAAACAGGAGAAAATGTGAAAAGATCGAAAAATTTTGAAAAAAGAAAAAAGTTTATAATGGAGCTTCTGGGAGATCCGCTGTATAAGCCCATGCGTCTGCGTGAGATCGCATCTCTTCTTCAGCTGGATAAGAGTGAGAAAAAAGAGCTTTTTGACGTGCTGGACGAGCTTTGCGCCCAGGGCAAGGCTGAAGTAGATAATAAAGGAAGATACAGCAAAGTTTCCGGCAAGCGCAGAGACAGACGAAAGAATAAAGAAGCTCTGAAGGCAGAAAAGCCGGAGCGTGGCCGTAAGGGAAGAGAACGCAGAGAGAAGAATCATGAGGAATATCGTTTCTCCGAGAAGGACGGAACCATCATGGAGGGAACTTTTATTGGCCATTACAAGGGCTTTGGCTTTGTGGAAGTGGAGGGTCAGGAACAGGATATTTTTATTCCGGAAAATGACACGGGAAGCGCCATGCATCAGGATAAGGTGCAGATTCTTGTACGGAACGGACATAAAGAGGGAAAACGTCAGGAAGGCGTTGTGCTGAAGGTTCTGGAAAGGGGAATGCCTTCGATCGTGGGAACATACCAGAGCAGCCGTGATTATGGCTTTGTGATCAGTGATAACCCCAAATTTTCCAAAGATATCTTTATTTCCAGAAAAAACTCCATGGGAGCAAAGGACGGAGACAAGGTAGTTGCAGAGATCACAGATTACGGTTCCAGAAACCGGAAGCCGGAAGGAAAGATCACAGAGGTGCTGGGAAACTTACGTTCACCTGGAACAGATATCCTTGCTATTGTGAAGAGCTTTAACATACCAAATGTATTTCCTGACAAAGTACTTCGTCAGGCTGACCGTGTGCCGGACCATGTACAGGAGGCGGATCTGGATGGAAGACTGGATCTCAGAGACCTTGTTACAGTCACCATTGACGGTGAGGATGCAAAGGATCTGGATGATGCCATTTCCCTGACAAAGAAGGATGGAATCTACCATCTGGGTGTGCACATCGCAGACGTGAGCAACTATGTTCAGGGCGGCAGTGCCCTTGACAGAGAGGCACTGAAGCGCGGAACTTCCGTCTATCTTGCAGACCGTGTCATTCCCATGCTCCCGGAGCGGCTTTCCAACGGTATCTGTTCTCTGAACCAGGGACAGGACCGTCTGACCTTAAGCTGTCTGATGGATGTTAATGAAAAAGGAAAGGTGATTTCCCATAAGATTGCAGAAACCGTGATCCGTGTAGATGAGCGTATGTGCTACACCGATGTAAAAAATATTCTGGAAGATACCGATGATGTGGCGAAGAAACGCTATGAAGCTCTGATCCCCATGTTTTTCCTGATGAAAGAGCTTTCCGGGATCCTGCGCAGCCGTCGGCATACAAGAGGTTCCATTGATTTTGATTTTCCGGAGAGTAAGATCATCCTGAATGCTGCAGGAAGAGCTATTGATGTGCAGCCCTATGAGGCCAATGTGGCAACCAGGATCATTGAAGATTTTATGCTTCTTGCCAATGAAACCGTGGCACAGGAATACTGTACCGGAGATTATCCCTTTGTATACAGAACGCATGAAAATCCGGATCCGGAAAAGATTGAAAGTCTTTTGATGCTTCTTCATAATGAAGGAGTCAACATACAGAAATCCGGACAGGAGATCACGCCTGGTGAGATCCAGGAGATCCTGGAAAGTATTGAGGGAATGCCCAATGAGGCACAGATCAGCCGACTGACCTTGCGTACCATGAAACAGGCAAAATATACTACGGAATGCAGCGGACATTTCGGACTTGCAGCGAAGTATTACTGCCACTTTACTTCTCCGATCCGAAGATATCCGGATCTTCAGATCCACAGGATCATCCATGACCGTCTGAGAGGCAGACTGGTAAGGGAAGGACGTACCGAGCATTACAAGGAGATCCTGGATGAAGTGGCGCGCAGTCCAGTGTGTGCGAACGGCGTGCAGACGAAGCGGAAAGAGAATCCGATAAGCTGAAGAAAGCAGAGTATATGTCCTATCATCTCGGAGAGGAGTATGAGGGGATCATCTCCGGCGTTACAGGATGGGGACTTTATGTGGAGCTTCCGAATACCGTAGAAGGACTGATCCATATCAATACATTACGAGATGACTATTATGTATTTGACCAGGATGCATATGAACTGCGGGGCGACATGACAGGAAAGATCTTCCGTCTTGGGCAGAAGGTCCGTGTCCGTGTGGCAGATGCGGATAAAATGCTGAAAACCGTGGATTTTGTCCTGGCTGAGGAAGACTGAGGGAGCGCGAAATGGCAAAAAAAACAGGAATGAAACTGATCGCAAATAATAAAAAGGCTTTTCATGATTATTTTATCGAGGATACCTATGAGGCCGGGATCGCACTTGCAGGAACCGAGGTGAAATCCTTACGTTCCGGTAAATGCAGCATCAAGGAGGCCTTTGTCCGTGTGGAAAACGGAGAAGTTTATGTATATGGAATGCATATCACTCCTTATGAGAAAGGAAACATTTTTAACAAAGATCCTCTTCGTGTGCGTAAGCTTTTGCTGCATCGCTACGAGATCAATAAGATCGAAGCTAAATTAAAGGAAAAAGGATTGACTTTGGTACCACTGAAGGTTTATTTCAAGGACAGCCTGGTAAAAATAGAGATTGGCATGGCACGTGGTAAAAAGCTTTATGACAAGCGCCAGGATATTGCAAAGAAGGATCAGAGAAGAGAAGCGGAGCGAGACTTTAAAGTAAAAAATCTTTATTGATCGGCTGGTTTCAACTGAAAAAGTAAAAGTATGATAAAATGCGGGGAATGAGAAATGACAGAGGTACAGGAAAGACGTAAAAAAACGGTAGAAGCATCGATGACGGAGCAGGTTCATCTGATCATGCAGCAGCATCTGAACGGAGGCGGAAGACTTTTTGGCGGAGCACTGATGCAGTGGCTGGATGAGGTTGCCGGAGTGGTAGCTATGCGTCATGCGGAGACATATCGGGTGGTAACTGCGGCAGTGGACAATCTTCAGTTCAAGCATGCGATCTATGAGGGAGAGATCGTAGTACTTAAGGGATATGTGACTTATGTGGGAAGAACTTCCATGGAGGTCGAGATCGATACGTATGTGGAACAGCCGGATGGCATGCGTCATACTGTAAACCGGGCATTTTTTGTGATGGTGGCTGTAGATGAAGACCAGAAACCGATCCAGGTGCCGGAACTGATCATTACCACAGAAGCGGAAAAAGCCCGGAATGAAGCTGCGAAAATGCGCCGTGATATGCGCAGACAGCGAAGGGAAAACGGGTTCTGACCTCAGCTGTTCCAATTTTTGACATAGTTTAAAATATCTAAAGATTCTGTGAAATTCAGAACGTCAGGTTGACAAGAAAGTGATACTCTGTAATAATAGAAAAGGAAAACCTGACAGCGAATAGGACCATTTTATATGGAGGAGATATAATGAAAAAACGTTATTTGATTCTTGCCGGAATTCTTGCAGCGAGCATGCTTGCAGCCGGTTGCGGAAAGAAGAACTCTGTGGCACCGGAGCAGAAGGTGGAGGCAACGGCAACCCCGACGGTAACGGAAGCTGCGAAAACGGATGTGGTGGAGATGCAGACCTCTACGGATGAAACAGCAAATATCAAGAACGTAATGGGAACCAAGAGTGAGACCACTACCAGTATTGTATTTACCAATAAGATGAATTCCACGATTTCTGCAATTTATGTCCGTCCTACCAGAGATGATGGCGATGACAGTGATGAGACCTGGGGAAGCGATCTTGTAAATGGTAAATTCACACTGGCTTCCAACGACAAGGCTGTTTATTATATGGAGAAGAGCCAGAAGGACGATAACGGAGATACAGCAACAAGCTTTGATGTAAGGATCACATTTTCTGACGAAGAGCAGAATGAATGTTTCTTCCGCCAGCTGCCGCTTCTGACGATCTCACAGCTGAGTCTTTGTATGGATGGTGAGGGTGAAGACGGAATCCCATATGCTACATATCTGGCGAGCGGAAGCACCAAGGAGGTGTCTACCCTGAAGGATGTAAAGGCAAGGCTTGGCATTGAGGATGACAGTGAAAGTGACAGTGACAGTACAGATTCTTCAGACAGTACGGCTGTGACTCCGACTCCGGAGAGTTCTGATGATAATGGAGACAGTACAGACAGCAGTTCGTCCGGCAGTTCGGACTCCACATCCACACCGGATCCAACATCTGCACCAGCTTCCTCTGATTCTTCCGATGCGGATCCTACGGAAGCACCATCCGGCGAGGATGATCCGGCATCTGTAGCAGCAAGATATATCGGTCAGTCCATGTCTGAGCTTGAGAATGCATGCGGCAGCCCAAATGGCAGTGATTATGAGGACGAGCCGGAGTCCGGTAAGACAGGTTATTATTATTATGATACGTTTACGGTATCCACAACTTTTGACAATGACGGCAATGAAGTTGTATCCGGCGTATGGTAAAGGAGAATAAACATATGAAAAGAGTGTTACTGAAATTAAGCGGAGAGGCTCTTGCAGGAGAGCAGAAGAGAGGCTTTGATGAAGCAACTGTTACAGAGGTTGCCAAACAGATCAAGACGATCGTGGATGAAGGACTTCAGGTTGGTATCGTGATCGGAGGTGGAAACTTCTGGAGAGGACGTACCAGCGGAGCCATGGACAGAAGCAAGGCGGATCAGATCGGCATGCTTGCTACTATCATGAACTGTATCTATGTGTCTGACATCTGCAGATATGTGGGACTTAAGACAGAGGTGTTTACCCCGTTTGTATGTGGTGCATTTACCACACTTTATTCCAAGGATGCTGTAGAAGAGAGCTTCGCAGAAGGAAAGGTTGTATTCTTTGCAGGTGGTACCGGCCATCCGTATTTCTCTACAGATACAGCTACTGTACTTCGTGCTGTTGAGATCGGCGCAGATGCCATTCTTCTTGCCAAGGCTGTTGATGGAATCTATGACAGTGATCCGAAGGTAAATCCGGATGCCAAGAAGTATGATGAGATTTCCATCGATGAAGTAGTTGCAAAGAAGCTGGCAGCTATGGATCTTACCGCTTCCATCATGTGTATGGAGCAGAAGATGCCGATGCTGGTATTCGGTCTTGATGAAAAGGACAGCATCGTCAATACCGTACATGGCAAGTTCTCCGGAACAAAGGTGACCGTGTGATCAAAAGGGAATAATAAAAAAACCATACAGGGAGATATGTGAAATGGATGAGAGAATTCAGGTATACGAAACAAAAATGGGAAAAACACTGAATGCTTTGGAGAGTGAGCTGACAACCATCAGAGCCGGCCGTGCAAACCCGCATATTCTTGACAAACTTACCGTAGATTATTATGGAGCACCGACTCCGCTCCAGCAGGTTGCAAACATTTCTGTACCGGAGGCACGTATGATCCAGATCCAGCCGTGGGAATCCAGCATGATCAAAGCGATCGAGAAAGCGATCCTTTGCTCTGATCTGGGATTAAACCCGAGCAACGATGGAAAATGATCCGTCTTGTTTTCCCGGAGCTTACCGAGGAGCGTCGTAAAGAGCTGGTGAAGGACGTTAAGAAAAAAGGCGAGGGTGCCAAGGTTGCAGTAAGAAATATCCGTCGTGATGCCAACGATGCATTTAAGAAACTTGCAAAACAGGATGTTTCTGAGGATGAGATCAAAGAGCTTGAGGATCAGATCCAGAAACTTACAGATAAGTACATCAAGGAAGTTGACAAGGCGATCGAGAACAAGTCTAAAGAGATTCTGACTGTATAATTGTAAGAAATACGAGGATAGAGAGGGCTTCTTTGAAGAAGCTCTCTTTCTGTATGGAGGAGATTTATGAACGTACCAAATCATATCGCGATCATTCTGGACGGAAACGGACGTTGGGCAAAGGAACGAGGAATGCCGAGAACCTACGGACATGTAAAGGGATGCGCCAATCTTGAAAACATTTGTTATGATATCAAAGACCTTGGGGTGAAATATCTTACGGTTTACGCTTTTTCCACAGAAAACTGGAAACGATCCAGAGAAGAAGTGGAAGCACTGATGAAACTGTTCCGCGGTTATCTTAAGAAATGTATCAAGATTTCCAAGAAAAATAATATGAAGATGAAAGTCATCGGAGATGTTACTGCCTTTGCACCGGATATCCAGCAGAGTGTCCGGGAACTGGAGGAATATTCCAAAGATTTTGACGGTATTTATTTTCAGCTGGCATTAAATTACGGAAGCCGTGATGAGATCCGCCGTGGAATGCAGAAGATGGCACAGGATGTAAAAGACGGAAAAGTTGAGCCGGATGGCATTACAGAAGATACGATTGAGAGCTATCTGGATACTGCAGGTGTACCGGATCCGGATCTTTTGATCCGCACAAGCGGTGAGCAGCGGCTTTCCAATTTCCTGCTTTGGCAGCTTGCCTATTCCGAGTTTTATTTTACACCGGTTGCATGGCCGGATTTCAATAAAGAAGAGCTGATCAAAGCCATCGAGAAATACAATCAGAGAGACAGACGCTACGGTGGCGTCAAGGAGGAGTAGATCATGTTTAAGACAAGACTGATAAGTGGTATCGTCCTTGTCATTATTGCCCTGGCAACTATCATTTCCGGAAGCTGGATCTTATTTTTTACACTTCTGGCTGTTTCACTGATCGGAATGAGAGAGCTTTACAAGGTAATGAAGGTAAGCGATGAGCATGTTACTGTGCTGGAACTTGTAGGATATCTTGGAGCAGTGCTTTATTATATTGCCATGAAAGCTGATTTTGGAAATTACGGAACAATGGCGATCATCATCAGTATGATCCTGATCCTGTTTGTTTATGTATTCGGTTATCCGAAATACCATGCAGAACAGGTGATGGCAGCATTTTTTGGAGTTGTATATGTTGCTGTGATGCTTTCCTTTATCTATCTTACCAGAAGCCTTCCGGACGGAAATTCTGGTATGGCTGATATTCCTGTGCTCCTGGGGATGTGACACCTGTGCTTACTGTGTGGGAATGCTTATCGGAAAGCATAAAATGGCGCCGGTTTTAAGCCCGAAGAAATCCATCGAGGGAGCTGTAGGAGGCGTTGCGGGAGCGGCGCTTCTTGGAGTGATTTATGCAGCAGCAACACAGGGAAAAATGGCTGAGTATGCCTTGATCTGCGCAGTTGGAGCTCTGATCTCCATGGTGGGTGTCTGCGTGCATCTGCGATCAAAAGAAACCAGAACATCAAGGACTATGGAAAGCTGATCCCGGGCCATGGAGGAATCCTGGACCGTTTTGACAGTGTGATCATCACAGCCCCTGTTATTTACTATCTTGCAAAAATGATTCTTGGAATTTAGGAGACATTAAAATGAAGAATATTGCAATCTTAGGTTCTACCGGCTCCATCGGGACCCAGACACTGGATGTGGCAAGAAAAAACGAAGACCTCGGGTTGTTGCAGTCAGTGCAGGCAAAAGTGTGGAGAAGCTGGAAGAGCAGATCCGTGAGTTTCATCCGCTTCTGGCAGCAGTCTGGATGAAGAAGCAGCCCGGGATCTGAAAACGCGTATTGCGGACACGGATACAAAGGTAGTCAGCGGAATGGAGGGACTTCTGGAGCTTGCGTCCATGCCGGAATCAGAAATTCTTGTCACTGCGATCGTGGGAATGATCGGGATCCGTCCTACCATGGAGGGAATCCGTGCCGGAAAGGACATTGCCCTGGCAAATAAGGAAACCCTTGTCACAGCCGGTCATCTGATCATGCCCATGGCAAAGAAATATGGCGTATCTATCCTTCCGGTAGACAGTGAACACAGCGCTATTTTCCAGGCTATCCACGGAGAAGAAAACAAAGAGATCCACAAGCTTCTGATCACGGCATCCGGTGGTCCCTTCCGCGGACGTACCACAGAAGAGCTGCGAAGGGTCACTGTTGCAGATACTCTGAAGCATCCAAACTGGGTAATGGGACGAAAGATCACCGTAGATTCCGCAACCCTGGTAAACAAAGGCTGGAAGTTATGGAAGCCAAATGGCTGTTTGACATGGATCTGGATCATATTCAGGTGGTGGTGCAGCCGCAGAGTATCATCCATTCCATGGTGGAGTTTAAGGATGGTGCGATCATGGCACAGCTTGGAACTCCGGATATGAGACTTCCGATCCAGTACGCTCTGTACTATCCGCACAGACGATATCTGGACGGAGACCGCCTTGATTTCACGAAGCTTCATGAGATCACATTTGAGGTTCCGGATATGGAGACATTCCGGGGACTTCCTATGGCGATCCAGGCATCCCGGGAGAGCGGAAGTATGCCGACTGTCTTTAATGCAGCCAATGAGCTTGCAGTAAAGAAATTCCTGGAGGAAAAGATCGGCTTTCTGGATATTTATGAGATTATTGCACAGTCTATGGAAAGACATAAAAAAATCGCACATCCGGATCTGGATGAGATCCTTTCTGTAGAGCAGGATACTTATCAGTGGATCGAAAGCAGGTGGTAAATTGAAATTTGTGATTGCTGTAATTATTTTCAGTGTTGTGATACTGATCCATGAGCTGGGACATTTTCTTCTGGCAAAAAAGAACCATATCGAGGTATTGGAATTTTCTCTTGGTATGGGACCCAGGATCATAAGTACGGTAAAGGGCGGCACACGTTATTCCGTGAAACTGTTTCCTCTTGGAGGTTCCTGCGCCATGGCCGGAGAGGATGCGGAAGATGACAGTCCGGGAACCTTTAATTCGGCTCCTGTGTGGGGCAGGATCGCAGTGGTTGCTGCAGGTCCGATATTTAATTTTCTGCTGGCATTTGTTTTGTCTGTGATCATTGTAGGCTGTATGGGCTATGATCCGGCAACCGTATTGGAAGTAACCCAAAATTCTGCTGCGGAAAAGGCAGGATTGAAAAAGGGTGATGTGATCACGGAATATCAGGGCTATCATATTGATCTGGGGAAAGATCTTTATGTATATTCGTATCTCAACGAACTGAAAGAGGGAGATACCATCCGGCTGAAAGTAAAACGTGATGGAAAGGAACAGGAGATTTCCTATAAACCAGATGTAAATGTGCGGTATCTTCTTGGCTTTAACCGTTCCGATGTAAATTCCATGACAGTGGAATCACTGATCAAGGGAATGCCACTGGAAGAGGCAGGTCTGGAAGCCGGCGATGTGATCACGAAGATCAATGGTGTGGAGGTCCCGGATGGAAATGCATATGAAAAATACATCGAGGAGCATCCGTTATCCAAGAAACCTGTGACAATCACCTATGAGCGTAACGGACTGGAATATGAGGCAGAGATAACACCAAGGGAATACAGAACACCGGTTTCCGGTTTCGGATATAACACATACAGTGAAAAAACTTCCGGCTTTAATGTTCTGAAATATGGTGCTGTGGAAGTGAAATACATGATCCGTACTACGATCTTAAGCCTGAAAGAGCTTGTGACCGGTCACCTTGGAATGAAAGACTTAAGTGGTCCTGTGGGTATTGCGGATGCCATTGGCGACACTTACGAACAGTCCAAGAGTGAGGGAACGCTGATGATCTGGATGAATTTGTTGAATATGGCAGTTCTTCTTTCTGCAAACCTGGGAGTGATGAACCTTCTTCCTCTTCCTGCGCTGGATGGAGGAAGGCTGGTATTTCTGGTGGCAGAAGCGATCCGGAGAAAACCGGTAAACCGTCAGGTAGAAGGCATGATCCATTTTGCGGGGCTGATGCTTTTGATGGCGTTGATGGTTATCGTTATGTATAATGATATTCTGAAGATATTCTGAAGATATTCTGATATCTGGCGGAAGAAGGTAAATATCAAGTGTTACTGAGAACGGAGTGAACAATAACTATCAAGTGCTGTATGATCTGTGAGTAGATGATACAGCACTTTTTGTGCAGATATTTATTATATAATAAAGGCATCAGAGTAAAGGGGGATATGTAAATTTGAAAAAGGATATTTTAATACTGGCGGCATTGATAGCAGTTGTTATAGCAGTTCCTTTTCTGGCTACAAAGGCAGAAGAGGCAATCCAGATCAAAAATGAGGAATTTAAGGAAAAACAGAACAGGGAATGTTATGAAAAAGCGGAAGAATGCATGGATGCAGGCAAATATGATGATGCGATAGAGCTGCTGGAAAAACTTCCGGGATATTATGAGGATGTAAAATATATTATCCAATATGCAAAGTTTTGCGATGCTGTTCAGAATGGAGAAGGAATTGAGGAGCTGCATAAGCTTATATGGTATGTTCCAAAGGGAGATGAGTACAGTAGCAAATATATAGAAGAAATGAGGAAGGCCCAGAAAGATACAGAAGAACAATACAAAAAATATATGGCACAGAAGGAAAAAGAAGAGGAAGAAAGAATGCGAAAGGAGGATGAGCCATATAAGGGAATGAAAGAAAAATACATAAACATTACGCTTCTGGGAAGGGCAAAAGAGAAAAGAACAGAACATTACTGGCGGGACACACCGGGAAAAAGAACACAGGACATTCAGTACAGATATATGTGGTATAACAGCAATGGAGCAAAAAAATTCATGCAGTCTGCAGAAACGGACGGGTCAGCAGTGTAGTGGAATTTGTTTCATCCACAACATCCGGGAAAAAAAACTTACCGTGGAAATACCAGCAGGAATAATGACAGAAAAGATATGTACGATGTGCAGGATTATGATGATCCGGAAGATTTTTATTATGATCATGCAGATGAGTTTGATGATATCCAGGATGCGGAAGATTACTGGGAGGAAGCACAGTAGGAGATATGCATTTTGAGATTCTGTACATATACTAGCAGAGAACCAGTGTGCTTTCAGGCACAAAAAGGAGCCTCTGTTTATGAAAAATCATTCTTATATTTCCATGCAGCAGGATATGCCGGATCAGGGACAGCTGCAGGTGACGGTGCTGGACAGTGCCAGTAACCGTCCGGTGGAAAATGCTACAGTGCGGATCTCGTACACAGGAGTCCCGGATAATGTGATCGAAGAAATCCGTACGGATCCTCCGGAAAAACGCCCATGCTGGAGCTAGCAGCTCCTCCACTGGAATACAGCATGAAACCGGTGGAGCAGCAGCCTTATGCAGAATATACAGTTCGGATCAGTGCAGAAGGTTTTACACCAAAAGAAGTTGCCGGGACAGAAGTTCTTCCCCATTCCATTGCCAGGCAGGGAGCATCCCTTAGCAGACAGCAGGGTAGTGGAGAGGACTATCAGCGGATCGTCATCGGACCCCATACGCTTTTTGGGGAATATCCTCCCAAAAATCCGGAAGCAGAGATCAACCGATAAATGAAAACCGGCGAGATCGTATTAAACAAAGTGGTGATCCCGGAGTATATCGTAGTCCACGACGGGCCAATAGGGGATACCTCTGCACAGGATTATTATGTAAGATATAAGGATTATATCAAAAACGTGGCCAGCAGTGAGATCTACGCAACTTGGCCGGAGGACACGATACGTGCCAATGTTCTGGCAATCATGTCGTTTACTCTGAACAGAGTTTATACAGAGTGGTACCGGAATAAGGGTTATGATTTCACCATTACATCCTCCACAGCATACGACCACAAATGGATCCATGGCAGGAATATTTTTGAGAGTATCGACCGGATCGTGGATGAACTTTTTGAAAACTACCTTTCCAGACCGGATGTACGTCAGCCGATCCTGACCCAGTACTGTGACGGACACCAGGTGCAGTGCAGGAACCGGGGATGGATGACCCAGTGGGGAAGCAAAGCTCTGGGAGATCAGGGATATTCCGCAATTGAGATCCTGCGGAGCTTCTATGGAAACGATATGTATATCAATGTGGCGGAAGCAGTTTCCGGGATTCCCGCGTCCTGGCCGGGATATGACCTGACTATCGGTGTTACCGGAGAAAAGGTACAGCAGATCCAGGAACAGCTTAATGCCATAGCAAAAGCTATCCTGCCATCCCGTCAGTGACTGTGGATGGTATTTATGGTCCGGCTACTGCTGCATCTGTAAAAAAATTCCAGAATATATTCGGGCTTCCTGCATCCGGAGTGGTGGATTATCCAACCTGGTATAAGATACAGGACATTTATGTAGCAGTGACCAGGATAGCGGAGCTGCAGTAAATATAAAAATAATAAAAATGTTCCTGGCCATTTTCGGAGTGATCTGATCGGGGCTGGGAGTGTAATGCGTGAACATGATTTCAGAAAAAGTGTTTGACGTTTCAGAATAAACCAAGTATAATGGCTGTTTGTATCTTTGAACGTAAATTGTAAAGAGATTGCGTTTATGAGCATGTGAAAAAAGCGAAATGAGAATGTCTGTTTTACAAAAGGAGTGATGAAAATGACATTTTATCAGGAACTGCAGTTAAGCTCAACCGGATCAAAACAGCTGATCAGAAATACCACAGACAAAAAGGAGAAAAGAAGGCATATTCTGATCTATAATTTTAAAGTGTATCTTGTCATGGCATTTTGTGTGGCGGTTGTGACATTGTACAGTAAGATAACCGGCAATGACAACAGTGTTGTAGGAGTAACCGTACTACTGGCAGTGCTGGTTTTAAGACAGGCGGATTTCGGAATCCGGACGTCCCACGGATTGTTGTCCATTGCCGGGATTTTCTGTATTCTGATCGCAGGACCGAGATTATCCAATATGGTTTCACCGGTACCGGCATTTTTTGTTAATGCGATAAGCATCCTGTTACTGATGATCCTGGGATGTCATAATGTAATTATGTATAACCATTCCACATTTGTTCTCGGATATCTGCTTCTGATGGGATATGACGTAACCGGAAAGGCGTATCTGCTTCGTGTAGAGGGGCTTTTGGCCGGAATGGTTCTCTGCATGGTAGTTTTTTATAAGAATCAGAAAAACCGCCCGTATCGCAGGACGTTTCTGGACCTGTTCCGGGAATTTGACCTGCATTCTGCAAGAGGCAGGTGGTATTTAAGACTGACGCTGATCGTTTCCAGCGCTATGCTGATCATGTCTCTTTTGGGACTTCCAAGAGCAATGTGGGCCGGAATTGCCTGTATGTCCGTGTGTCTGCCGTTTACCGCGGATTGCAGGGGAAGAGCCGGAAAAAGAGCTATGTTCAACATCGTTGGCTGTATTCTGTTTGCAGTGCTTTATCTGATACTTCCGGAATCTATGTATCCCTATATTGGAATGATCGGAGGAATCGGTGTGGGATATTCCGCAGGTTATGCGTGGCAGACTGCATTTAATACATTTGGAGCACTGTCCATTGCATCAGGACTGTTTGGAATGCCGGCAGCAGTGCTGCTCCGTATTGGAGCCAATGTATTTAGTTCAATTTATACGATGCTCGCAAATAAGCTTGGGGATAAGCTTGTGCAGCATATGTGGGTACGAAAGAGTGCAGAAATCTGAGATATTGCCCTGAAAAAAGTTTTGCCGTATAATGGGTAATAGCATAACAGCCTGGATATTACCGGGCCGACAGAGGAGAAGATTATGTACGAAGAAACAACAGAAAAACTGCTGGAATTTATCAGTAAAAGTCCTACAGCCTTTCAGGCGGCAGAGGAAACAAGAAGACGTTTTTTGGAGGAAGGCTTTACAGAATTGAAGGAAGAGGAGCGCTGGGAGCTGGAAAAGGGCGGAAAATATTTTGTCATGAGAAATCATTCCGCGATCATCGGATTTTCCATTCCTGTCAATGACTGCAGGAGATATCATATCATTGCAAGTCACAGTGACTCTCCGTCTTTTAAAATAAAAGAAAATCCGGAGATGTCTGTAAACGGAGCTTATGTGAAACTGAATGTGGAGCGGTACGGAGGAATGATCCTTTCTACCTGGTTTGACCGTCCCCTTTCTGTGGCAGGCCGCATGATCGTCCACAAAAACGGAAAAATTCTGGAAAAGCTTGTAGATATTGATAGAGATCTGGTCATGATCCCGAGCCTTGCGATCCATATGAACCGAGATATTAACGGAGGCTATCATTATAATGTCCAGAAGGATATGCTTCCATTGTACAGTAGCAGTGGCGAAAAAGGAAACTTCATGCGGATGCTGGCAGAAGAGGCAGAGATCCGTCCGGAGGATATCCTGGGCCATGATCTGTTTCTCTATAACCGGATGCCCGGAACGATCTGGGGGTCCAGGAATGAGTTTGTTTCCAGTCCAAGATTAGATGATCTGCAGTGTGCTTTCGCTTCAATGGAAGGCTTTCTTCAGGCAGATAAGAAGAAGGTCATTGCAGTCCACTGTGTACTGGATAATGAAGAAGTGGGAAGCACTACCAGGCAGGGAGCTGCATCCACATTTCTTAAAGATGTACTGTTTCGTATCAATCTGGCCCTTGGCGGAGATCAGGAAGTTATCTGATGGCCCTTGCAGAGAGCTTTATGATCTCTGCGGACAATGCACATGCATTACATCCGAATTATACAGACAAGGCAGATCCTGTAAACCGTCCGGTAATGAACGGTGGAATTGTGATCAAATATAATGCCAATCAGAAATATTGTACCGATGGGATTTCCACAGCAATCTTTAAGGAACTCTGCAGAGAAGCAGATGTGCCATATCAGACATTTGTGAACCGTTCCGATATTGCCGGTGGTTCCACTCTGGAAATATTTCCAATACCCAGGCGGCCATAAATACGGTCGATATCGGTCTGCCGCAGCTGGCGATGCATTCCGCTTATGAAACAGCCGGAGTGAAAGATACGGAAAGCCTGATCCGTGCGGCAAAGGTATTTTACAGGTGATATCGGAGGACAGGAAAATGAGCAGAAAAGCAGTATTTTTGATGCGGACGGAACAGTCTGTGATATGAAAAAAGGAGTGCCGGGACAGTGCCATAGAAGGCCATCCGTGCGCTGGTAGATAACGGGACATGAAGCGTGGCTCTGCACAGGAAGAAGTCGTGCGTTTGTATCCTGGTATCTGGAGCAGATCCCTTTTACGGGAATGATCAGTGCCTGCGGATCCACCATTGAGAAGGACGGGAAGAGACTTTTTAATAAAGAGATGACGCCGGAGGTTGCAAAGCTTTCTGTGGAGGTTCTCAGAAAATACGGACTGATCCCGGTAATGGAAGGCGCGGATTTTATGTATTATGACAAAGAGGAGTATACCGATGAAGTGAACTGGTATGCCAGTCTGATCACAGAATCCCTGGGCGATAAATGGAGGCCTATCCGTGGAAATGAGGATTGTATGCGGATCAATAAGATCAGTGCAAAAATGACTGAGGGATGTGATGCGGAGGCAGCGTTATCCATTTTATCAGAATACTATGATATCATCCGCCATGAAGCAGCAGTTCGTTTGTGGGAAATACCATTGAACTGGTGCCAAAGGGCTTTAACAAGGCTGTTGGGATCGCAGCTGTGATCCGCCTGTTTGATATTCCGTGGGAGAATACCGTTGTTTTTGGAGACAGCAACAATGATCTTGCCATGTTTGAATACGCTGCAACAAAGGTTGCCATGGGAAATGCTTCTCCGAAGATCAAAGAACTGGCAGATTATGTTACGTCTGACATGTTCCACTACGGCATTCGGGATGGCTTGAAATATCTGAAGCTGATCTGAGAGAATGCTTCGTTTGTTTTGTAGGCTATGAGATTGTAAGAACAGAAACATCCACATCAGAAATGATAGCTTTATGTGAATATGCTTTTATAAAAAAATGCTGTAAGAACCAGAAATCATAGTTCTTACAGCATTTTATGTTACAGATTTTTCCGGGTAGATAATATGCAGAAGCTGCAATATCAGATCAGTCCCAGACCTTTGCAGATAAACAGCCAGAGTGTCAGGGTAAAGGCACTGAATAATGTGGTAAGAAGCACGACTCCCGAAGAAAAAGAGCCCTCATGTCCCATGTTTTTTGCCATGACAAAGCAGGTAACGGTGCTGGCAGACCCCAGCATGATAATGATGGAAACCAGCTTGTCCTTTGTAAAACCGCAACGGATGGCAAGAGGAAGAAAAAGTGCTTCATAACCGACAAGTTTCATAAATGTACAGGCAACAGATGCTTTCAGCCGGGAAAAGGCTTTTCCGAAGTGCAGAGATCCGCCCATAGCCATGAGGCCAAGAGGCGTGGCGGTTTTTGCAAGATTGCCTGCCGTAGAGTCCAGGATCTTCGGAAATGGAAGACGAAGAAAGGACCAGAGTGTACCGGCTGCAATGCCGAGAATGATGGGATTGGTGACAATTCCCTTTAAGTGCGCTTCAGAACGGTACCATCTATTTTTCCCTGACCTGGTTTAAAGACAGAGAGAACTACAACAGCCATTACATTGTAAAGAGGGACGCTGGCAATGATCATCAGTGGTGCCATACCTGCATTTCCGTAAAGGTTCTGGATAATGGCGATACCAAGGATCGCTGCGCTGCTGCGGTAGGATGCCTGGATAAACTCGCCCCGGATATCGGAAGGGTGGAGAAAACGGGACAGGAGCACGGAGATCATAATACTGAGCGATGTGATCGCAAAACAGAAAAAGAATCATCTTGGATCCCAGGCCTCATAGATATCGATTTTAGCGATGTCCTGAAACAGAAGCACAGGCAGGGGGATGACAAACACAAATTTGTTCATACGATTGACAAATGTTTCATCAAACAGTCCGATCCTCCGGAAAAAATATCCCAGGAGCAGCGTAAGAAAGATGGGCACGGTAACATTCAGACAGAAAATAAGATTGTCCATAAAAGAAAGCCTCCCTGTGGTAAAATTTCTCTGTTTATTATATCCAAACTACGAAAATTGTCAAACGAGGTATACGGGACTGGAGATTTCTGGTATGATAAAAAGTGTTGCGAAGAAAGCAGCACAGGGGTTGAGAAGGAGAAAGGAAAGAAAATGAGATACGGAAAAATACGGATCGAAGATGGCTTTTTTGTGTTTACCAGACATATGATGCTCAACAGTCTTCCGTGTAAAGATATTCTCTGGGCGTACATGCGCCGTGAGGGAACCGATAAAACCGGTGAAAAGCAGCTGATCATCAATTATCTGGTGATCATAACCAGACGTCAGAAGCGTTATAAATTTGATATGACAGAGCAGGAGGTACAGGATTGCCTTCAGCTTCTTAAAGTACTGAATCCGGATCTTGCGGTTGGTTTTCCAAAAGGAAGCAGGCTTCCGCTTCAGAATCTTCCGAATACAAGAGATCTGGGTGCATTGATGACAGTAGACGGTTCGCATATTCTTCCCAGAAAACTTTTGCGCAGCGGAGAAATCTATCATGCTTCTGCTGCAGACAACCGGATCCTTTCAGAAGAATATAATGTAAAAACAGTGATCGATTTCCGGTCAGCTGCAGAAGTAAAGAAAAAACCGGATGATATCATGGCAGGAGTGGAGTATTATCACATTCCAATCCGGGATGAGGACAGCAGTGGAAACAGCTTTTTTGAACATGTGATGTCCTGCTATGGTGATGTAGACCGGTATATGCAGGACTGGTACCGGAATTTCGTTACGGATGAGTATTCTCTGAAGCAGTATGCACGTTTTCTGGATGTCCTGCTTCATGTAAAGAATGGAGCTGTTGTTTTTCACAGTGCCACAGGAGAAGACCGGACAGGAGTCGGAACAGCACTTTTGCTCTTTGCTTTGGGTGTACCTAAGGAAACGATACGAAGGGATTATATGCGGTCGAATCCATGTCTGGAAGATGAACTGAAATATATGCGCAGGCTTTACCGGGCAGACTGGCCGGAAAACAGCCGGAAGCTTGCAGATCTGAAAGCCTTCTATCAGGTGAAGGAGTCCTATATCAATACAGTTTTTGATGTCATCGAAAAAGAAAACGGAGGAATTGAAAGATTCCTTCGAAAAAAACTTTATCTGACACCAAAGGCATCCGAGGAGCTTAAGAAAAAATATCTGATCTGAGGATAAAAACATTTCTTATCAGCCTGAAGGGATTTTGCAGGAAATTTTGATTGACAAAATTTTCGAAGTTGTTATAATGGTAAGAAAGCAAGGGTTTATTAGATTAAAGCGTTAACTGACGAAGTCGGTTTTCTATACATAAAAGTGTTGAAAGCAGGTGTATTATGGAAAAGAGAATACTATCCATCCTTGTGGATAATACCTCCGGAGTCCTTAGCCGTGTGGCTGGTCTTTTCAGCCGCCGTGGATATAATATTGACAGCATTACCGCAGGAGTGACTGCAGATCAGAGATATTCCCGTATGACAGTTGTCTGTGAGGGAGATGATCAGATGCTCCAGCAGATCACTAAGCAGCTGGCGAAGCAGGAAGATGTACGGGATGTTAAGGTCCTTGAACAGGACGACAGCGTTGCCCGTGAGCTGATGCTCGTCAAGGTTGCTGTGAAGCCGGAACAGAGACAGGGAGCTCTTTCTGTTGCAGATATCTTCCGTGCCAAGGTGGTGGATGTAAGTAAGGATTCTCTTATTATGGAGATGACCGGAAGCCAGAACAAGCTGCAGGCGTTTGTGGAGCTGATGGCTGACTATGAGATCCTTGAGCTTGCAAGAACAGGAATCACAGGTCTGTCACGAGGCAGTGACGATGTCCGGTACCTGTAAAATTTTACATATGTTTGCTAGGAGAGCAGCTACTCTCTTAACGATAAATAATTTTTATGAAGAAGATGTTGTAAACATCAGAGGAGGAAAGTAAAATGGCAAATAAGATTTTTTACCAGGAAGACTGTAATCTCGGATTATTAGATGGTAAGACAATTGCGATTATTGGATACGGAAGCCAGGGACATGCACATGCACTGAACCTTAAAGAGTCCGGATGTAATGTAATCATCGGTCTTTACAAAGGAAGCAAATCCTGGAAAAAAGCTGAGGAGCAGGGCTTCGAGGTATATACATCTGCTGAAGCAGCTAAGAAAGCAGATATCATCATGATCCTGATCAACGATGAGAAACAGGCTGCACTTTACAAGAAGGATATCGAGCCGAACCTTGAGGAAGGCAACATGCTTATGTTCGCTCATGGCTTCAACATTCATTTCGGATGCATCAAACCACCAGCATATGTTGATGTTACAATGATCGCTCCGAAAGGACCTGGACATACAGTAAGAAGCGAGTATCAGGCTGGTAAAGGTGTTCCTTGTCTGATCGCTGTAGAGCAGGATGCTACAGGTAAAGCTCAGGATATCGCACTTGCATATGCACTTGGAATCGGCGGAGCAAGAGCTGGTGTTCTTGAGACAACATTCCGTACAGAGACAGAGACAGACCTCTTCGGTGAGCAGGCTGTACTTTGCGGTGGTGTTTGCGCACTTATGCAGGCTGGTTTCGAGACACTTGTTGAAGCTGGTTATGACCCAAGAAACGCATACTTCGAGTGTATCCATGAGATGAAACTGATCGTTGACCTGATCTACCAGTCAGGATTCGCCGGAATGAGATATTCTATCTCCAATACAGCTGAGTATGGCGATTACATCACAGGACCGAAGATCATCACAGAGGATACAAAGAAAGCAATGAAGAAAGTTCTTTCCGATATCCAGGATGGTACATTCGCAAAAGAGTTCTTACTCGACATGTCCGATGCAGGTGCACAGGTACACTTCAAGGCTATGAGAAAATTAGCTTCTGAGCATCAGTCTGAGAAAGTCGGCGAAGAGATCCGTAAACTCTACAGCTGGAACGGCGAGGATAAGCTTATTAATAACTAAGCAAAATTTATTGCAGGTGCAATAAATTTTGCGCTACTCGAACGAAGCGCAGCGAAGTTTGAGTCAAAGAAGTCACACACGTAATACAGTGGTAGGAAACTTTTTTGAAATTTAAAAATCCCATCTGGTCGCAATGATCAGATGGGATTTTTTTTCATTCCTTTATTTATCCGGATGCCTGTTTCATCATCAAAAATGGCGCGATCAAAGCCGAATCAGTATCTTTCTGTCTGCATACAAACCCGATCTCACGCAGCGGAAAAGAAAATCCTACCGGTACTTCCACCAGAGTTCCTTCTTCGAGCTCTTTTTTTACAAAATCACGGATCACACATGCAATCCCAAGACCAATTTCCGCAAACTGGATCAGAAGATCCATAGTTGTTACTTCCAGAATATGACTTAATTCCACATGATGTTCTTTCAGCTGAGTGTTCACGGTCTGACGTGTAATATTGTCCTCATCCAGCATCATGAAAGTTGCTGCCTGGATCAGAGGTTCATCCGGATAGAGCTTTTTCTGATTTTCCAGATACTGCTGTGTACAGACAAAGGTATCCTGGATTTTCAAAAGAGGCTGAAAATAATATCCCCGAAGCTTCTGCGGCCGTCCGATGAGTCCCAGATCGATTTTTTCCTCATCCAGAAGCTGCAGCGTCTGATAAGTAGACTGGCAGGAAATTGTGATACGTACATGAGGAAAACGTGCAATATAGTTTTCCAGGTGGGAGAGCAGTACATATCTGGTAAGAGTAGAACTGGCGCCCAGACGCAGCTTTGGAATGTCCCGGGAACGGTTATGGCGAATGGAATTTTCTCCTTCATCCAGAAGTGAAAGAGCTTCTTTTACTTTTTCAAAAAGAAGCTCACCGTCCGGAGTCAGAGTGACACCCCGGGAACTGCGTTTAAAAAGAACGGTATCCAGATTCTGCTCCAGCTTCTGGATCGCTTTGCTGATAGCAGGCTGGCTGATATAAAGGTCCCGGGAACTGTGGGAGATACTGCCGGTACGTGCTACCGTATAAAAAATATGATAAAGAGACAGATTATCCTGCATGCAAAACCTTCCTTTCGAAAAATAGTAAGGTAATAAAGGTAATAAAAAAATCCGAAGTCATCAGACCTCGGAAATCCTTGAATTTGTTAGAAATATCGGGGCAACAGGATTTGAACCTGCGACCTCACGGCCCCCAGCCGTGCGCGCTACCAACTACGCCATACCCCGCAACGCATATAACTATAACATAAACGAATTGTAAATGCAACCATTTTTTGAGGAGAAAGATGGTTGTATGGATGATAATAAAGAGTGTGATCCCTTGATACTTTCATAGGCTTCACACTCTTTACATAATATGATCAGGCTGTCTGTATTGTGTTACCTGGGTCAGGTAAAATACCTCTTCCCTGAAGTACAACGACAAGAGTTTCTGTTGTGTCCTGTAAATTTTTGATATCTTTTCGGATATTCCGTTCTGCAAGCTTAACATCCAGTGAAAGGTCGTCCAGGCGTTTTCTGTTGGTATCACATTTCAGATCGATCATTTCAAGTCTGTTTTCTACCCGGTTGAAGCGGGCATCTATTTCATCAAAACGAACATCCATAGCATCAAGACGAGCGTCGATACCGTCAAAACGAACATCCATAGCATCGAGACGAGCGTCGATACCGTCGAGACGAACATCCATAGCATCGAGACGAGCGTCAATACCGTCGAGACGAGTATCCACTGCATCCAGTCTGGCGTCGATACCATCTAATCGGTTATTTATATTGCCCAGCTGGACATTGATCGGGTTTATCATACCGGCTAATAATTCCAAATCTTTCTGATCTAGCATATGCGCATCCTCCTATAAAAATTGTACCGCATATTTCTCTGTGCGGATATTGTATCATGTTTCGAGTATGAAGTCTATGAAATTATCAAAGAACAAAATGGACAGGAACAATAAGT
>ENA-OQDW01000137-OQDW01000137.1-human-gut-metagenome-genome-assembly--contig:-NODE-137-length-29069-cov-6.776277_pt1 | contig 29069 bp, 32 predicted proteins | sample MGYA00242784_ERZ504613 | MGnify/ENA primary metagenome ERZ504613 (study PRJEB26092, sample SAMD00036330) | human gut metagenome | host: Homo sapiens | study: EMG produced TPA metagenomics assembly of...
AAAGAACACACAGAGAGCGAGAGCAGAGAACAACAACACGCTCAGACACCATTAATCACGAATGTAACCATTATCGGTCATATATGGGATAGTACCAAGGAACACATCCTGAATAAATGTACCGAAATCCTCATGATCAGGATCAGTACAATACAGTTTCATCTTAGCCTTCAAAGGTACACTATATGTAAGACCACGCTCCAAACACTCATCAATAGAATAGCGAGGAGGGTCGATATAGTAATCCAAGAACTCAAGAACGAAATTGTTACGTGTATCGGTAATAGGGAAGTTCTCAGAGAACACCTTATACAAACCGTCATTCTTGCGTTCCTCAGGCGGAGTATCCAACTGTAAGAAGTCCTTGAAAGACTTTAACTGCACATCGAGGAAATCCGGATATGGATACGGATTATGCACGCTGGCAAAATTTACTCTGTTATCAACAATTTTTGTAGCCATTAGAAGTTATTAAATGGGTTTTATTAATAATATAATAAAAGACACAAAAAGGTTAGGACTCACCTACTTGGAGAATCCTAACCATTTATATAAAAAATGTATTACTCTAATTACTTGAGCTCTACCTTAGCACCGGCCTCTTCGATAGCCTTCTTAAGGTTCTCAGCCTCGTCCTTAGCTACACCTTCCTTGATTGTAGAAGGAGCACCGTCTACGAGATCCTTAGCCTCTTTCAAACCGAGACCACAAGCCTCCTTAACAGCCTTTACAACCTGGAGCTTAGCGCCACCAACCTCAGCGAGGACTACGTCGAATGTAGACTTCTCCTCAGCTGCAGCTGCACCACCAGCAGCAGGACCAGCAGCTACAGCTACAGCTGCAGCAGCAGGCTCAATACCATACTCGTCCTTGAGGACTGTTGCCAACTCATTAACTTCCTTAACAGTAAGATTTACTAACTCTTCTGCAATAGCTTTGATATCTGCCATTTTATTCTAAATTTTATTTTTGTTTATACTATAATTAATGATAACATTGTGATTGATTACTCAGGACGCTCGCCCAATGTCTTAAGCACACCATGAATAGTGTTGCTTCCTGATTGAAGAGCTGAAACAACGTTCTTTGCAGGTGACTGGAGCAAAGCAACAATCTCTGCGATAACTTCGTTCTTGCTCTTGAGAGCTGAAAGCTCTGCAAGTTTGTCTGCGCCAACGTAGAAGCTTTCCTCTGCATAAGCAGCCTTCAATGTTGGAACATCTTCCTTGTCATATTCCTTCAACAACTTAGCTGGCACATTAGCTGTATTAGCAAACAACACAGCAGTAGTACCCTTCAAGTAGCCATAGAGCTCAGAGAAATCGATATCTGAAGCCTCGAACGCCTTGTGAAGCAAGGAATTCTTAACAACAACCATCTTAATCTCGCTCTGGAAGCACTTACGACGGAGTGCGCTTGTCTTCTCAGCATTCAATCCTGTAACATCTACAAGATAGAAATGAGGAAACTCCTGCAACTTCTGTCCAAGTTCAGCGATAATAGTATCTTTAACTTCTTTCTTCATTTTACAAAACTTTTAGAGTTATTCAACTGATTTAGGATCAATCTTGATACCCTTACTCATAGTGCTAGAAATAAAGATACTCTTGATATATGTACCTTTAGCAGCAGCAGGCTTCAGCTTGATAACTGTGTTGATGAACTCCTTAGCATTTCCATAGATCTGCTCAGAAGTCATGCCAACCTTACCGATTGAAGTATGGATAATACCAGCCTTATCAACCTTAAAGTCGATCTTACCTTGCTTAACTTCCTTTACTGCCTTAGCAACATCCATAGTTACAGTGCCACTCTTAGGGTTAGGCATCAAACCACGAGGACCGAGTACACGACCCAAAGGACCAATCTTACCCATACAAGAAGGCATTGTGATGATGACATCAATATCTGTCCAACCACCCTTAATCTTCTCAACGTATTCGTCAAGACCTACATAATCAGCGCCTGCTTCCTTAGCAGCAGCTTCCTGATCAGGAGTACAGAGTGCGAGCACGCGAGTAACCTTACCTGTTCCGTTTGGCAATGAAACAACGCCACGAACCATCTGGTTAGCCTTACGTGGATCAACACCTAAGCGTACATCAATATCAAGAGATGCATCAAACTTGGTAGTGGTAATTTCCTTTACCAACTCTGAAGCCTCCTTCAATGTGTATGCCTTCCCTGCTTCAACCTTATCAGCTACTGATTTTTGATTTTTTGTCAGTTTACTCATTTTTCTAATTGAAGTTTTAAATTATTTACCAGGGAAGTCCCCTTTTACAGTAATACCCATACTTCTTGCAGTACCAGCGATGAGCTTCATAGCTGATTCTACAGTAAAGCAGTTCAAGTCCTTCATCTTATCCTCAGCGATTACCTTTACCTGATCCCAAGTAAGAGAAGCAACCTTCTGACGATTAGGCTGAGCAGAACCTGACTTGATTTTGGCAGCCTCTTTCAATTGAACTGCAGCAGGTGGAGTCTTGATAATAAAATCAAAAGACTTGTCAGTATAATAAGTAATAACTACTGGCAACACTTTACCTGCTTTGTCCTGGGTACGGGCGTTGAATTCCTTGCAGAATCCCATAATATTAATACCCTTAGAACCCAATGCAGGTCCTACTGGAGGTGAAGGATTCGCAGCGCCACCTTTAATCTGTAATTTGATTAATCCAGCAACTTCTTTAGCCATTTCTTTGTTAATATTTAAAATTGAAACTTATAAGGAATAACAATCTCGTAACAGAATCCTATTCCTTTTCTACTTGCATAAAACCTAATTCCAACGGAGTTTTACGTCCGAAGATCTTAACCGTAACTTTCAGCTTATGCTTTTCAGCATTAACCTCTTCAACGATTCCGCTGAAACCACTGAATGGACCTTCCATAACCTTAACGGTATCGTTAACCAAGTAAGGACAATCAAGATTCTCCTCAAACTCAGTCTCCTCAGCAGAACCCAGCATACGATTGATATCGCGCTGTGGTACTGGTGTCGGTTCATCCAAACCTCCAAGGAAACCCAAAACATTAGGGAGGAAACGCAACGTATGCGCTACATCACCCTTCAGTTTGGCCTCCACAAAAACATAACCTGGAAGAGAAACCTTTTCTTTAACGACTCTCTTTCCATTACGCACAGTTGCATGCTTCTCAACTGGAATCAACACCTGAGAAACATTTGCTGCTAGTAAGTCATTGTGCTTCATTTCAGCTTCGATGTATTCTTTCACCTTAGCTTCCTTACCACTAACGGCTTTAAGCACATACCATTTATTTCCTGCGTCTGCCATTTCCTTAAAAAATTAACCTGGATAAACTACACCCATAAAGGCTTTGAAAATAGAATCCATCGCGAACACAACAAGTGCAATGACTAGGGAAGCAGATAATACAACCATTGCACTATGAGTAAGTTCGGCACGTGATGGCCAAGTAGTCTTATGCGCAAGTTCATCGTAACATGCCTTGCAATAATTTACTATTTTATTCATATTATCTTCTATTTAGCACGGGTTGAAGGGCTCGAACCCTCGACACCTGGTTTTGGAGACCAGTGCTCTACCAACTGAGCTAAACCCGTAGAAAGACTCCCGCTCCCTTAGGAGGGGAGTCTGATATATATAGCAAATTAGATAAATCTAAATTACTTGATATCGTCGAGAATTGTTGTAATCTGACCAGAACCTACTGTACGACCACCCTCACGGATAGCGAAACGAAGACCCTCGTTCAAAGCAACCTTGTAGATCAACTCTACCTCAATCTCTACGTTATCACCAGGCATTACCATCTCAACTCCCTCTGGAAGCTTGATTTCACCTGTACAGTCCATAGTACGGAGATAGAACTGAGGACGATACTTGTTACCGAATGGAGTGTGACGGCCACCCTCTTCCTTCTTCAATACATAGATAGAAGCCTTGAAGTGATCGTGAGGAGTAATAGCACCTGGGTGTACAACTACCATACCACGCTTAACCTCAGCCTTATCGATACCACGGAGAAGCAAACCTACGTTATCACCAGCTTCACCCTCAGCAAGGATCTTACGGAACATCTCAACACCAGTAATAACTGACTTCTTGTCCTCACCAAGACCGAGCAACTGAACTTCGTCACCTACCTTGCAACGACCTGTCTCAATACGACCTGTAGCAACAGTACCACGACCTGTAATTGAGAATACATCCTCGATAGGCATCAAGAATGGCTTATCAATCTCGCGCTCTGGCTCCTGAATCCACTCATCAACTGTATCCATCAAAGTCTCAACAGACTTAACCCACTTCTCAACACCGTTCAAAGCACCGAGAGCAGAACCACGTACAATTGGAGTATCCTCCTCGTAACCATACTGCTCGAGGATCTCACGAAGCTCCATCTCAACGAGCTCAAGCATCTCCTCATCATCAACCATATCGCACTTGTTCAAGAAAACAACCAAACGAGGTACGTTTACCTGACGTGCAAGAAGTACGTGCTCACGTGTCTGTGGCATAGGACCATCAGTAGCAGCACAAACCAAGATTGCACCATCCATCTGAGCAGCACCAGTAACCATGTTCTTTACATAGTCAGCGTGTCCAGGACAGTCAACGTGTGCATAGTGACGCTTTGCTGTCTCATACTCGATGTGAGCAGAGTTGATAGTGATACCACGCTCTTTCTCCTCAGGAGCATTATCAATCTGATCGAATGACTTAACTGCCTCAGATGTACCGAGCTTCTCGTTCAATACCTTAGAGATAGCAGCGGTCAGAGTAGTCTTACCATGGTCAACATGACCAATTGTACCAATGTTAACATGCGGTTTGGTACGCACGAATTCTTCTTTAGCCATAGCTTTTCTTTTTATTTATATAAATGAATAATCTGTTCCTCTACCATCCTAAGCATCTAGAACGATAGAGCTGTAACTGAGAGTTGAACTCAGGACCTCTTCCTTACCAAGGAAGTGCTCTACCACTGAGCTATTACAGCAAGTTAATAAATTGAGCGGAAAACGGGGCTCAAACCCGCGACCCCCAGCTTGGAAGGCTAGTGCTCTATCAACTGAGCTATTTCCGCTTATCAAAGAAAGTGGGTAGTGATGGATTCGAACCACCGAAGGCATAGCCAGCAGATTTACAGTCTGCCCCATTTGGCCACTCTGGTAACTACCCAATTTTCTTTTTCTGAGCCTCTTGTCGGATTCGAACCAACGACCCCGAGATTACAAATCACGTGCTCTGGCCAACTGAGCTAAAGAGGCAATCTTTACAGCCGCAATACGGCTAAATTTCCATCTACGGAAAACGGCTGCAAAGATACAACTATTTTTTGAATCAACAAAATTTTTTCGAGTTTTTTTTATCGATTCCTTGATTTTTCTTTAAATTTGGTCAATTGAACCTTCATTGAGTCCACTGCCTGGTCAATTCCTTCCTCAAAAGTGTCACATGTCTTTTCTACGAACAACTTGGTTCCAGGGACAGCAACTTCCAGATGAACTTCCTTATTCAAGGCTGTAGCAGGTTTCACGACCTTTAATTGCACCTCTACTTTCTGTATATCTTCAAAAGTTTTTTCTAACTTGGCGACTTTCTTTTCGATAAACGCCTGTAACTTCTCGGTAGCGTCGAAGTGAATCGACTGAATCTTAATTTCCATAGTTACCTCCATTTTTTAAAAGGTTACGCCCGAGGATGGGCTTCAATATAAACTCGTTTCAACTGTTCAAACGTTGTATGCGTATAAATCTCGGTCGTCGAGAGTTTCGCATGTCCTAACAGTCTTTTCAAACTTTCAATTCCTGCACCATGATTCAACATTGCAGTAGCAAACGTATGCCTCAACACGTGCGGACTTTTCTTTTTCAACGAGCAAACCCTTGCGAGGTTCTCCTTCACGATTTCTCTGACTTGAACCGGACTCATCCGTCCGCCCTTATCCGCAAGCAAAAGAGCTCCAGACTTAACCATCACCCTTTGTGCTCTTAGAGCCAAATATTCTGAAAGAGCATTTTTAAGCTCGTCACCAAAAGGAACTATACGTTGTTTGTTTCCCTTACCCGTAATCTTTATCTCTTTTTTGATAAAGTTCACATCGTCAACATCAAGTCCTATCAACTCTGACAATCGCATCCCCGTCTCATAGAACAATATTATAATAGTACGTGCGCGTACATTATTATAATCATCGCCCCACATTTTCCTGTCAAGCAACTCATCCATCTCATTTTCTTTTAAGAATTGAGGTAGCGGTCTACTTTCCTTAGGTCCTTTGAGGCTATGAGCGGGATCCGACTCCACATAATGTCTGACTAAAGCAAACCGATAGAACATTTTCAAAGCACTCAACCGGCGATTAACCGAGGTTGCCTTATTTCCTGCATCTATCATATGCTCCATCCAGTTGCGAATCATATCAGAATCAACAGATTCCCAAGTGAAGGATTCAGACAAGTTCCTAGCATACTGCTCAAAGAGTTTCAAATCTTCGCGATAGTTTTCTACCGTCCTCGGCGACCTGTTCAGTTCAGAGCGCAAATATTCCAAGAACTTATCTATACTCAACATAACGTCGTACCTTTTTCATTTCGGCAACGAAGTTACGAAAATTATTTTAAACTACCAAATTTTTTGAGGATTTTTTACTTTTATTCCTCGTTTGCACGCAACTGCTGTACGTAGATGGCGTGTTCCATCTTGAGACGCTTCAAAACAGAAGGCTTGTCATACTGCTGACGAGCACGGAGCTCCTTAACAACACCTGTCTTTTCGAATTTTCTCTTAAACTTCTTGAGAGCTCTCTCGATGTTCTCACCGTCTTTAACTGGTACAATAATCATTTTTTTGCTTTTAATTTATTATGTTAAACTTATGTTATTCAATGCGAAATATGGCAATGCCACAATTTGCGGGTGCAAAATTACATCTATTTTATCAAACTACCAAGTTTTTCTTCAACTTTTTACTCTAAAATGTTCATTTTATGGGTTTTGTAGCATTTTCAAGCCATATTTTCTCCTCTTCATCAAGGAAAGGAGACAATTTTTCATAAACTGAATGATGATAAGCATTGAGCCAGTCAATCTCTTCAGGCAACAACATATCAACATCTATAGGAGTGGTATCTATAGGACAAAGAGTAAGAGGCTCTATCTGCAGGAATTTACCGAACTCAGTAGACATGTAGTCTGAAATCAGCACCGTATTTTCTATTCTTACGCCAAACTTACCTGCCAGATACAAACCAGGCTCATCAGTCAAGGTCATTCCAGCTCTCAAAGGTGTAGGCATCCACTCCATTCTTATTTGATGAGGCCTTCGTGCACACAGAGATACGAACCTACTCCATGGCCTGTACCATGCAAGAAATTATATCCTTCACGCCACATACACTCTCTTCCTACAGCATCCAACTGTGTTCCTGATGCGCCATCGGGGAATTTAACCAATTCCAACTGAATATGTGCTTTCAGAACCAAGGTATAAATATGCTTCATCTCTTCAGATACGGCCCCCAAAGCTATGGTACGGGTAATATCTGTAGTACCATCCTGGTATTGAGCTCCAGAGTCTATCAGGATCAAGCCTTCCGGTTTCAGAACGACATCTGTTTCAGGAGTTGCCTCATAATGGACAATTGCTCCATGCTGCGCATAGCCGGCAATCGTATCAAAAGAAATATCTCTGAACAGTTTCTGTTCGGCACGTAGCGATGTTAATTTCTCATCAATGGAAATTTCTGTTTGTCCGCCAGCCTCAACAGCAGGTTTCAGCCACTTCAAGAACTTAACCATAGCAACACCATCTTTAAGCATTGCACTACGGTAGCCCTCTATTTCTGCTTTATTTTTCACAGCCTTCATAGCCGGAATAGGAGAACCAGCAGCAACAATTTCCTGGCATTTTACAGCTTTCCACAGATAATAGCTCGTTTCATTTCCATCTAACAGGATATTATATTCCGAATATGATTCAAGGCATTTTTCCACCTTATTATATTTATAGAGAGAAACCTGATTGTCTTGAAGATACTGTTTTACTTCAGGAGATAATTTATTATCATCCACGAAAAGAGAAACTTTATCGCTCTCAATCAACAAATAACTTACAAATACAGGATTGCAATGAACATCTGTACCACGAAGATTCAAAGTCCAAGCAATATCATCCAAAGCAGAAACGAGCATACCATCTGCATGAAGTTCTCTCAAAGACTTACGGATACGGGCCACCTTAGAGGCTAGAGTCTCTCCAGCATATTCCAATGGTTGAATTTCAACAGGATTTGCAGGAAGCGAAGGACGATTCTCCCAAATCTGTTCCAAAGGGTCCAAATTAGTCCTAAGCGTAATTCCACCGAGTTTACGGAGAGAATAGCTTAAATCTTTAACATAATTATAAGAGTTGACCATGCCATCAAGTCCAACCTCAGGAGATTGTACATCCTGCAATTCTTTTCCCAACCATTCTGCGATAGTAGGCGTACCTTCCATTTTCAGCCTCATCAGCTGATATTCAGTACCTTCCAACTGTTCCTCCGCAGCCAGGAAGTAGCGGGAATCAGTCCATAAAGCAGCCGATTTCATTGTAACGACAGCAGTACCAGCCGACCCGTTAAAACCAGAGATCCACTCTCTTCCTCGCCAATGGTCGGCAACATACTCGCTCTGATGAGCATCTGTACTAGGGAAGATGAAAGCAGAAAGATGTTCACGCTTCATCAACTCCCTCAATCTAGCTAAACGTAATTCGATTTCATTCATAATTGTTATGCAATTTAATGTTTAACTTAACTCCAAATAATGCATTTTGCTAATTAGAGATTACAAAGATAACATTTTTAAGAATTAACAACAAATTTAAGCGCAAAAATATGCACGATTTACATTACTTTTTATTAATTTTGCGGTCGGAAAGTAAAAAGAAGGAGTTTTACAAACTTTATTCCAGATACATTCCGCTATTTTTCAGGAGAAAAAGATTATAAACATTTAAATAAGAATTGTAGTTATGAATTTTTTAACAAATGACAAACTCGTTATCGTCGGTGCAGGCGGTATGATCGGTTCTAACATGGTACAGAGCGCTTTGATGCTCGGTCTTACTCCAAACATCTGTCTTTATGATATCTTCGAGCCAGGTGTACATGGTGTATTCGATGAGATTCAGCAGTGCGCATTCCCAGGTGTTAACGTAACTTATACTGTTAACCCAGAGGAGGCTTTCACTGGTGCTAAATATATTATTTCTTCTGGTGGTGCTCCTCGTAAGGAGGGTATGACTCGTGAGGATCTTCTTAAGGGTAACTGCAAGATTGCTGCTGAATTTGGTGACAACATCAAGAAGTACTGCCCAGAGGTTGAGCACGTAGTTGTTATCTTCAACCCAGCTGACGTTACAGCTCTTACAGCACTTATCCACTCAGGTTTGAAGCCAAACCAGTTGACATCACTCGCAGCTCTCGATTCTACTCGTCTGCAGCAGGCTTTGGCCCTCGAGTTCGGTGTACAGCAGGATAAGGTTACTGGCGCTCACACTTATGGTGGTCACGGCGAGCAGATGGCTGTATTTGCTTCTCAGGTTAAGGTTGACGGCAAGCCATTGGCAGAGATGGGTCTTTCTGACGAGCGTTGGGAAGAGATCAAGCACCACACAGTACAGGGTGGTTCTAACATCATCAAGCTCCGCGGCCGTTCTTCATTCCAGAGCCCAGCTTACAACGCAGTAAGATGATCGAGGCTGCTATGGGTGGCGAGAAGTTCACATTGCCAGCAGGTTGCTATGTAAACCACGACAAGCTCGGTTTCAAGAACGTAATGATGGCTATGCCTACTACTATCGACAAGACTGGTGTTCACTTCACAGAGCCTACAGGTACTGAGGAAGAGCTCGCTAGCCTCCAGAAGTCTTACGAGCACCTTTGCAAGATGCGCGATGAGATCGTAGAGCTTGGCATCGTTCCTCCAGTAGCTGAGTGGAAAGAGATGAACCCTAACTTGTAATTCTCCGCTTCGGATTTTTAGAAGTTAACTCGATAAGGCTGAATCGTGAAAATGCTTCATGATTCAGCCTTTTTTCATTTATTTTTCCCCTATAGCGACCATTTATCCCCAAATACGCCATATCGTTACATTTTTCTGTAAATCAGGTTATACGAGTTTGGCATTATTTTTGTAATTTTGCACACAGAAATAACAAATAAAAAAGGATAATAGAAAATTATGGAATTGATAAAGAACAAATCATTCGGGGGCGAGCGCCCTCTTTTCGGTGCTCACGATGTGCGTTTAGAAGATATTACGATTACAGATGGCGAATCGGGCATCAAGTGCTGCCAAAACATAGAATGCCACCATTCCAAGTTTTATGGCAAATACCTTGGTGGCATGTGGACGGTTCCCTTATCACAGACTGTTACTTCGCTCCAGAAAGCCGTTCTGCCATCTGGTATAGTGATAATATGGTGATGAAAGACTGCACCATCGATGGGCCTAAGTTCTTCCGCGAAATGAAGAATCTGGATTTGGAGAACGTAAACATCACAGATGCTGATGAGACTTTCTGGAAGGTAGATGGCCTGAAACTGAAGAACGTAAAACTCCACGATGGAACTTATCCATTCATGTTTTCCAAGAATATCTATGTAGACGGACTTGAGAGCGATTCCAAGTATGTATTCCAATACTGCAGAAATGTGGAGATTCACAACGCAAAGATTACAACCAAGGACAGTTTCTGGGAATGCGAGAATGTAACCGTCTATGATTCGGAACTGAATGGGGAGTATCTGGCCTGGCACAGCAAGAACATCAAGTTCGTACGTTGCCACATCAGCGGCGAGCAGCCTCTCTGCTACATGGACCATGTAACTCTGGAGGATTGCACCTTTGATAAGGAATGCGACCGTGCCTTCGAGGATTGCACCAACATCGATGCACAGATTAAGGGAAGTATCACCAATATCAAGAACCTATCTCCGGAAGAATCGAGGCAGACGAAGTGGGAAGCGTAACATATACTGAGTTTGCCAAAGCGCCAAAGGGTGTATGTGAAATCACAGATAAATCGAAATAGTTTAAGAGGTAATTACAGAAATGACAACAATCAAGTAAATTACTTATTGTTCCCATAACTAATTATTCTTACACTTAACTGAAATCTCCGTTCATAGACACTGAACGGCCGTTCAAAAGCTTTGAATGTACGTTCAATGTCTTTGAACGGAGATTCAAAGTCTATGAACGAAGATTTCAATTAGGAGGAAAAGAGAATCATCCTATATAAATAAGAGATTTATCCTATATAGATAGAAGAAATAACATAGATAGAAAACAAATATGAAATACAATTTTGATGAAATCATCGAACGTCGTGGAACCAACTCATACAAATGGGATTTGGTGAAGGAAGACGGCGTTATTCCGATGTGGGTAGCAGATATGGATTTCCAGACAGCTCCCTGCATCATCGAAGCCCTGCAGAAACGCGTAGCTCACGGCATCTTCGGCTACACCCTCGTACCGGATTCTTATTACGAGGCAATCATCAGCTGGTTCGCACGCCGCCACCAGTGGAAGATAGAGAAAGACTGGATTCTCTATACTTCAGGCGTTGTACCAGCATTTCCTGCTGTCTGAAAGCCATCTGCATGCCTGGCGAAAAGGTATTGGTACAGACACCTGTCTACAACTGCTTCTTCTCCTGCATTACAAACAGCGGCTGCGAAGTAGTAGAAAACGAACTGAAACGTGTGGGCAACTGCACTTATGAGATAGATTTCGAAGACTTCGAGCGCAAATGTGCCGATGAGAAGACCACAGCCTTCATCCTCTGCAATCCTCACAATCCAGCCGGAAGAGTGTGGAAGAAAGAGGAACTTGAGCGAATGAACGACATCTGTCTCAAGCACGGGGTAAAGGTCATCGCAGATGAAATTCATTGCGAGCTCATCATGCCAGGCTATCAGTATACTCCATTTGCCAGCATCAGCGAGGCTTGCCGTGACAACTGCGTAGTATTGAATTCTCCATCAAAGTCATTCAATATTGCAGGACTTCAGATAGCCAACATTATCTGTCCGGATGCAACATTGCGCCGCCGCATCAACCGCGCCATCAACATCAACGAGGTTTGTGATGTAAACCCATTCGGCGTTATCGCTCTCCAGGCAGCTTACAATGAGGGAGAAGAATGGTTGGATGAATTGAACCAATATCTCTACGAGAACTATCAGGCAGTAAAGGAATTCTTCAATACCGAATTGCCACAAGTTCGCGTTACCCGCCTTGAAGGCACCTACCTGGTATGGCTCGATATCCTGCCTTTCGAACTGTCAAGCGACGAGGCTTATGAGAAGCTGATGAACGATGGTAAGGTATTCGTCAACAGTGGTACGATGTATGGCAGAAAGGCTGGCCAGGGCTACCTGCGCCTCAACATCGCCTGTCCTCGCAAAACCCTGATGCAGGGTCTGATCCGCATTGCTCGGGTTCTCAGCCAGTATATGGATGAAGAGGATTTAAGCGGATGCCCTGCATAAAAGAGCGAAGAAAGAGAAAAGATTTCTAAATAAAATGTTTAAAACAAGATAAGATGGAAAATGAAGTTTTGAAAGCCATTAAGGAGAGAAGAAGTATTCGTCGCTTCAAGGCAGATCAGATTACCGACGAAGAGTTGAAGACGGTATTGGAAGCCGGCACATGGGCAGCAACAGGTCATGGAACCCAGGAGCCTTTCATCATTGCCGTTCAGAATCCTGAGATTTGCGCCCAGCTTCGCAAGATGAACGCAGAAATCATGGGCGTAGAAAGCGATCCTTACTATGGAGCGCCCACCATCGTTATCGTTCTGGCACCAGAAAGCAACGTTAACGGTGTGAAAGATGGCAGCCTTATCTTAGGCAATATGATGCTTGCTGCCCACTCTATCGGCCTTGCTTCTTGCTGGATTAACCGTGAAGACGGCATGTTTGCATCAGAAGAAGGCAAGAAGTTGATGAAAGACTGGAATCTTCCAGAAGGTTTGATGGGAGTAGGAGCCTTAGCCTTGGGTTATGCTTCTGCTCATCCGCATACCGTAAAGCCAAGAAAAGAGGATTACTACCGCATTATCAAATAAAGGCAGGATGCCTGGTTTACGGCACATACATTTACAAGAAAAGGTCTCATGAAGAAAAACATTCATGAGACCTTTTCTTGTATATGTATATAATGAAGCTATTACAACTTTACACTTGCCAAGACCTTATCAGTAGCGCCAGCCAAATGAGCCACGAAGGTGCCAGCCTTATCGCCAGCCTGTTTCAGGAAGGTCTCATCATTCATCAGAGAACTCATCAAACCTGAGAAATCCTCATAGGTATTGATTTCAAAACCTCCACCCGATTTCAGCAAGCCCTGAGCCTCCTGAAACTTTTTGTTGTTCGGACCAAAGATAACCGGCATATTCCATACGGCAGCCTCCAAGGTATTATGAATGCCAACACCAAAGCCACCACCGATATAAGCCACATCACCATAGTTGTACATACTGCTCAACAATCCGAAACAATCGATGATCAAGACATCAGCCTCCGCAGCTTCTTCAGGAGTTGTTTGCGTATAGCGCACCACCTTCTTGCCCTTTATCAGAGAAAGAATCAACTTCAGATGCTCTTCAGCGATGACATGAGGAGCAATCAGCAGGCGCCAATCCTTATGCTCATTAAAGAAAGGTATAAAGATATTCTCATCTGGTGGCCAAGAGCTACCGGCAACAAATACCTTGAAATCATGATGAGGTACATCAGCAGACTGAGATGAAGCTACTCCTGTTCTGAAAGCCTCGCAAATCGGCAATTGCTTGGCAGCCTCCTTTATCTGGAGAACACGGTCGAAACGGGTATCTCCTACCACATCCACAGCCGTAATGCCGATACCTTCGAGCAATCGCTTACTCTCTTCGTTCTGTACGAAGAAACGGGTAAAGCACTTCAGTACTCCAGCATAGTTTCTGCCATACCATTTGAAGAACACCTGATCCTCGCGGAAGATACTGCTCACGCTATAAGTAGGAATGTTGCGATGCTTCAGGATATGAAGGAAATTAGACCAGAACTCATACTTGATGAAGAAAGCCATCACAGGACGTACCAGTCTAAGGAAACGGATGGCGTTCAACCTAGTATCCACCGGCATATAACAGATGATATCAGCTCCCTCATAGTTCTTGCGTACCTCATAACCCGAAGGAGAATAGAAGGTAAGCAGAATCTTATACTGAGGATAGTCCTTGCGGATACGTTCCATCAAAGGTCGTCCCTGTTCAAACTCACCGAGCGATGCAGCATGAAACCAAATGTACTTAGCGTTAGGATCCACCTTCTGCTTCAATATTTTGAAAGCCTCGCGCTCACCTCGCCACATCTTGCGCACCTTTTCATTGAACAGACTTGCAATGCTATGCCCCAAAGGACGAAATATATTACGATATTATAGATCATGATATTTCTTTATATTGGTTACTATCTATAAATACGTGAACTCTCTGAATAGCCTTCAGCAATATGCTGCAGAAAGCCATTCAGAGAGAAATTATTGTGAATTAACCCAAAACTTCGATTGCCTTGCGAAGACGGCGCAGAGTTTCCTCCTTGCCAAGGAAGGCAGAGATATCGAACATACCCGGGCCCTTACCCTCACCTACGAGAGTCAGACGGAATGCGTTCATCACATCACCCAGCTTATAGCCCTTATCCTCTACCCATTTCATCACGACAGGTTCCTGACCTTCGATAGAGAAATCCTCAATACCTTCAAGCACATCAGCAAGTTCTGTCATCTGCTGTGCAGAATATTCCTTCCAGCGCTTCTTGGCTGTCTTAGCATCATACTCTGTAGGAGCAATAAAGAAGAAAGAACACAATGGCCACAGTTCATAGACAAAGTTCACACGATCCTTCATCATGTGTACCACCTGCTTTACGCGGTCCAGAGTTTCCTCTACACCATTGTTGGCAACAATAGGGGCAAAGAGGTTAGCTATTTCATCATCGCTCTTCATCAGAATGTATTCGTGGTTGAACCAGATTCCCTTCTTGAAGTCGAACTTGGCACCAGCCTTAGAGCAACGTGAAATATCAAAAGCCTTCACCAGTTCATCAAGAGAGAAGATTTCCTGTTCTGTACCAGGATTCCAACCGAGCAGCGCCAGGAAGTTGACTACAGCCTCTGGGAAGTAGCCACTCTCACGATAACCGGAAGAAACCTCGCCAGTCTTAGGATCATGCCATTCCAGCGGGAATACAGGGAAACCGAGGCGGTCGCCATCACGCTTACTCAACTTACCTTTACCTTCAGGCTTAAGAAGCAAAGGAAGATGTGCAAAACGAGGCATGGTATCTTCCCAACCGAAAGCCTTATAAAGAAGTACGTGCAAAGGCGCACTAGGCAACCACTCCTCACCGCGGATTACATGAGAGATTTCCATCAGGTGGTCGTCTACGATATTTGCCAGGTGATAAGTTGGCAATTCATCAGCACTCTTATAAAGCACCTTATCATCCAGGATATCACTCATTACCTTCACGTCACCACGAATCATATCGTTCACGTGAATTTCCTGTCCTGGTTCAATCTTGAAACGCACAGTATACTGCTTTCCGTCAGTAATCAACTTATCAACCTCTTCCTTAGAAAGAGTCAGAGAGTTGCGCATCTGCATACGAGTATGAGCATCATACTGGAAATTCTGGATTTCGGCACGTTTTGCTTCCAACTCCTCAGGAGTATCAAAAGCAATATACGCCTTATCATTATCCAGGAGCTGCTGAACATACTGCTTATAGATATCACGACGTTCACTCTGGCGATAAGGTCCATGCTCTCCACCGAAACTTACACCCTCGTCAAACTGGATACCCAGCCACTTGAAAGATTCCAGGATATATTCTTCGGCTCCAGGCACGAAACGATGAGAATCTGTATCCTCAATACGGAACACCAGCTCACCTCCATGTTGGCGAGCAAACAAATAATTATACAGAGCGGTACGAACACCGCCAATGTGCAATGCACCCGTTGGACTAGGGGCAAAACGCACCCTTACTTTTCTATCTGCCATGTCTTTTTATAGCTATTTTCAAATTTTTCTGCAAATTTACATCTTTTTTTGCGATTTTAGCCGTTTTTTTTCGTATTTTCGCACTGTAAAACGAAATAAGTAAGAAAAAAGTAGGAAAATGAGCATATTTAACAACCCAGAAGAGAACTATTGGCGCAATTTCGCCACAAAAACGGTTTTGATATTAATTACCGTTGCTATCATTGTTTGGTTCCTTCCTCGCAACGAAGGAAGGATGTTCAGGTACGATGTTGGAAAGCCATGGATGTATGGTTCCGTCATCGCAAAATTTGACTTTCCGATCTATAAGACCGATGAAGCCATCAAGCGTGAACAGGATTCGCTGATGAAGCAATTCCAACCTTATTATACTGTCAATGAATCCATCGGCAGCGAACAGGTGAGCCGTTTCCTGCACGACTTCAGCCAAGGTGTACCAGGTTTGCCAAAAGAATATGTGGGACTCATAGCCCACCAGCTTCAGCGCCTTTATCAGACCGGCATCATCGCTACCACGGAATATAATCGTATCTACAAAGATTCTACCAGTATGATACGAATTATCAACGGCAAGAATGTGAAGAGCGTACCTATCGGTTCGTTCTACTCTACTATTGCCGCTTACGAACGCATCTTCTACGATGAGAAACTGGCAACCCAGAGACAGCTTTTATCCCGTTGCAACCTTAACAATTATGTTGAAGCCAACGTCATATATGATAAGGAAAGAAGCGAGGCAGAGAAAGCCGACATGATGAGCAGCATTCCACTGGCAAGCGGAATGGTGATGAGCGGACAGAAGATTGTGGATCGTGGTGAAGTGATTACAAACAATACCTATCGGGTGCTCAATTCATTCGACAAGGAGATGAAGCGCCGCAGCTCTACCCAGGAAGAACTGACAACCACTATCATCGGACAGGTACTGTTTATCTTCATTCTTGTCATGCTGTTTACCTCTTATCTCTCACTTTTCAGAAAAGACTATTTTGATAAGCCGCGCAGCATTACCATGCTTTATGCGATGATTACGCTGTTCCCTATCTTTGTGTCACTCATGATGAAACACAATTTCTTCAGTGTCTATATCATCCCATTTGCCATGGCGCCTATCTTCGTACGTGTGTTTATGGACTCGCGTACAGCCTTTATCAGCCACGTTACGATGATTCTTATTTGTGCAGCAGCAGTAAAGTACCAGTACGAGTTTATCATCGTACAGCTGGTAGCAGGTCTTGTTGCTATTTACAGTTTGCGTGAACTCAGCAAGCGCTCGCAGATATTCATCACAGCCCTGTTGGTGACTATAGCCAGCGGTGTAGTATATCTTGCCCTTCAGCTGATGCAGGACAACCAGGTGTTCAACGTAGATGCCAGCATGTATAGCTACTTTACCGTAAACGGCATCTTCCTGCTACTCTCTTATCCGCTCATGTACATTATAGAAAAGATGTTTGGATTTACATCTAATGTTACACTCTTCGAGCTGTCAAATACCAACAAGGGATTACTTCGCAACCTGAGTGAGATTGCTCCAGGCACCTTCCAGCATTCTATCACCGTAGGTAACCTGGCAGCAGAGATTGCCAACCGCATCAGAGCCAACAGTCTCCTGGTGCGTACCGGAGCACTCTATCATGATATCGGTAAGATGACTAACCCTGTTTTCTTCACAGAGAATCAGGCGGGCGTTAATCCTCACGACCAGTTAAGCGACCTTGAGAGTGCACAGATTATCATAAGCCATGTTTCAGAAGGTCTGAAGATGGCAGAGAAGGTTGGTCTGCCAGGCATCATAAAGGATTTCATCACTACTCATCACGGAACGGGCATCACCAAGTATTTCTATATTAATTACTGTAATGCTCATCCTACAGAGGTGATTGACAAGTCGCAGTTCCAATATCCTGGTCCGAACCCATTTACCCGCGAACAGGCCATTCTGATGATGGCAGATACGGTTGAAGCGGCTTCGCGCTCTCTGAACGAATATACTGAAGAAAGCATCAGTAACCTCGTCAATAAGCTCATCGACGGACAGGTGCAGATGGTTTCTTCAAGGAGTGCCCTATCACGTTCAGAGACATCGCTCTCGCTAAGCAGGTACTCATCGAACGACTCAAGGCTATTTACCATACCCGCATTTCGTATCCTCACTTAAACGTAAAACTGAATGCCGGTAAAAAGACGAGTCAAGAGTCTAAAGAACAAGAGTAAAGATACACTACGTGAAGTTCTTATGCCGTAAAGCGTAAAAACGGATATACAAAAAGGTAAAACATAATCAATAATAGTCCTTTTTCTTGCACAGTTTTTAAAATCTGTGCAAGAGAAAGGGCTTTTTGCGTTAATATGCTTTAAATATTTCAAGAAATCTATAGCGAAATAGAACATTATAGTTACCTTTGCGGACGTTTTAATTTAATATTATTAAGATGAAGAAACTAAAATTAGTTGGTTTGGCCATTGCGATGGCTTGTGCAACCCCATCTTTTGCAGGCGGTTTGCTCACCAACACCAATCAACATGTAGCATTCAACAGAATGATGAGCCGTGAGGCTTCAATTGGTATCGACGGTGTTTATTACAATCCAGCCGGAGTTGTATTCATGGGTGAAGGTCACCATCTCGCCATCAACTGGCAGTTGGCTTACCAGACACGTAGCATTGAAAATGATTATGCATTGTTCACAAACAATGTGAACAATCCTATTACTCCTCGTACATTCAAGGGTGAGGCTTTTGCGCCTGTCATCCCTTCATTCCAGTATGCTTATAATAAAGGTAGATGGTCACTTCAGGCTAGCTTCGCCCTCACAGGTGGCGGCGGCAAGTGTACCTTCGATAATGGTCTTGGCTCTTTCGAGAAGATCGTAGCAGAGACAGCAATGGCTGCTTGCGGTTTGGCAAGAACTGTTGACAACGTATTGGGCAATACACTTGGACAGCCAGGAATGCAAATGTTTACAACCGACCAAGCTTTCGGTCAGAAAGGCGAATATAGTTACAATAGCTATATGCATGGCCGTCAGTACTATTACGGTCTCTCTGTAGGTGCTGCATATAAATTCAGCGACAACTTCAGCGCATTTGCAGGCGTGCGTGGTGTCTATGCTTCAACAAACTACTATGGATATGTTGAAAACATCAAGGTAGGCAATATGCCTCTTTACAAGGTACTCGACCCTAACAAGGAAAATGCAGCCAACATTGAATTGAGCTGTGACCAGAGCGGCATCGGCTTTACTCCTATCATCGGTGTAGACTTCAAGACTGGCAAGTGGAACTTCTCAGCAAAATATGAGTTCAAGACTCGCATACGTTTGAAGAACAAGTCTGTAAATCAGGCTCCTAGTATCAGTGCTCTCCCAGACAACTTGTCCAGACAGATGGTTGGAACATTGACTCAGGTGTTCACAAATAAGGGTATGACTCCAGAGAAAGCTCTAGCCACTGCAACAAATACTACTCAAGCAGTTTTGACTAACGATAATGTAGTAAAGACAATGGCTGGCTTGAAGACTCAGTTCGACACAGAGCTCGAAGAGGCTATCGGCGAATATGAGGATGGCAAGAAGATTGCTGGTGATATTCCTGCTTATCTGGCACTCGGTGTTGGCTACAGTCCTGTAAATGCAGTACGCGTAAACGTAGGTTTCCACTGGTTCGATGACAAGCACGCTACATCTTACAACAACCGACAGGAGAAGTTAAAGCGTGGTACATTGGAATACAACGCAGGTGTCGAGGTAGACGTAAACAAGAAGATTACCCTGAGTACAGGTTGGCAGAACACCAACTATGGCTTGAGCGATGAGTACATGGACGACAAATCATTCGTTGTTGGTTCCAACTCTGCAGCTATCGGTGGTGTTTACCACATCAACAAGAAGATGGATCTGAACGTAGCTTACTTCCACACCTTCTATCAGCACAAGAAGACTTCAGAGAATGTAGAACTAATAGGAAAGACCTACAATTCAGACTACACACGTAACAACAACGTATTCGCAGTAGGTCTCGACATCAACTTCTAAACATAACTACAAATATCATAATTAAAAGGCTACCCGTTCTTGCAACAAGTAACGGATAGCCTTTTTCATTTTATTTACCAATCATATTATCTCCATTCTGCCAGAGAAAAGGATGAACAGGGACTACAACGGGTCTACATCATAATAAATCTGCAGAGCTCCATATCTCGGATCCTTTCCCATCTGTTGCTGAGCAAACTTCAGATATTCTCTCACCTTCTGCTGGTCAATACCATTTTCCAGTTTGATAACAATCTTTCGGATGTTCATCGTCTTAACCCTTGCCACAGCAGGTTTATCAGGTCCCAACACACGCACGCCAAACCAGCTTCTCAGCGTTTTGCAGAGCTCATGGCTAGCCTGTTCGCATACCTTATCATATTTATGTTTTACATACACATTAATCAGATGAAAGAAAGGTGGATAATGAAAAGTTCTTCTCTCCTCCAGAATACCCTGATACAAGCCTTCATAATCATTATGCACCACCTGTCCGATTACAGGCAAGGTAGGATTCTTGGTCTGTAGAATCACCAGGCCACGCTTACCTTTTCTTCCAGCTCTACCACTCACCTGTGCCATCATCATGAAAGCATGCTCGTAGGCGCGGAAATCGGGATAGTTGAGCATTGAATCAGCATTCAGGATGCCTACTACACTCACCTTATCGAAATCGAGACCCTTAGAAACCATCTGTGTGCCTATGAGAAGATTCGTCCTGCCTTCAGAGAAGTCTGCGATAAGACGTTCGTAGGCATTTCGTGTACGTGTTGTATCCAAATCCATTCTGGCAATCTTGGCTTCCGGAAAGATTTCCGCTATCTGGTCTTCTATCTTCTCGGTACCAAAACCACGTCCCATGATTTCCGTACTGCCACAGTTAGGACATTCCGTAGGAACCGGATAAGTGTAACCACAATAATGGCAAGTCAGCAGGTTAATGCTTTTGTGTAACGTAAGCGAGACATCACAGTTTTTACATTTCGGCACCCAACCACATACCTTACATTCTACCATCGGCGCAAAACCACGACGATTCTGAAAGAGGATTGCCTGTTGCCCATTCTTCAAAGCATCTCTTACTGCAGCCAAAAGCTGTGGAGAGAAAGGACCGCTCATCATCTTACGGCGGCGCAAGTCTTTTACATCTACCACCTGAATTTCCGGCAACTGAATACCTTTGTATCTTGTTTTCAGTTCTACCAGGCCATACTTACCTTGCTGCGCATTATAATAACTCTCCATCGAAGGCGTAGCCGTACCCAATAATGTCTTTGCCCCATACATCTTGGCAAGCACTATGGCAGCACTTCTGGCATGGTAGCGCGGAGCGGGATCCTGTTGTTTAAAGGAAGTCTCGTGCTCTTCGTCTATGATGACGAGTCCCAAATTCTTAAAAGGCAGGAAGACGGCACTTCTTGCACCCAGGATTACATCATAGGGATGATCAGAGAGTTGTTTCTGCCAGATTTCTACACGCTCAGCATCACTATATTTAGAATGGTAGATGCCCAGCCGGTCGCCGAAAACTCTATGAAGGCGCTCCATGATTTGTACGGTCAGAGCGATTTCCGGCAGAAGATAGAGCACCTGCTTATGCTCCTCTATGGCTTTTCTGATAAGATGAATGTAGATTTCCGTCTTTCCGCTGGATGTCACACCATGGAGCAATACGACATCCTTTTTCATCATTTGCATCAGGATACCATTATAAGCATCTTGCTGAGCCAAGGAGAGAGGTTTAATCAAGTCAAGATGAGATTCTCCATTCGTATTCAATCGTCCTATTTCCAATTCATAAGTAAAGAGAATTCCCCTGTCGATAAGCGCCTTGACAACAGCAGCCGTACAATGGCTCTCGTTCATCAGTTCTTCCTTGGTCACTTTTTTTATACCTTCCCTAGGCGTATCGCCATCAAGACTGTCCCAATGCGAGAGACTCAGAAAGGTGGTCAAGGTTTTGGCTTGCTTCAAGGCTCTCTGCACCAGGTTGAGCGCTACATGAAGTGCCTGCTCACTACGGTACGTACTGGCAAGTTCTACATAGAGTTCCATCTTGGGCTTGAATTTCTCTGTAGACTTCAGTCCACCGGGCATAGCAGCATTATAGACATCGCCTAACGGAGCCATATAATAATAGCCAATCCATTGCCACAATCTCATCTGCTGAGGCAACAGCGAAGGCGTATTGTCAAGTACCGCCTCGACTGGTTTGCAGGAGAATGCAGGCTTATCATCATGCAGCCGGGTAGCCATTGCGATATATTTCTTACTTTTACCAAGAGGAACCAGCAAGCGTACCCCAGGCACAACTTTCCCTTCCATCCCATCAGGGACAGAATAAGTAAAGGTTCCGTCGAGCGGAAGGGGTAATATCACATCTACATACTTCATATCTAATCTTCTTTAACCTTGAAATATCCATTATTCAGGCTTTCGACTTGCAAAGTTAGCAAAAAAAAGCAGATACCCATCATCGGATACCTGCTTTTATATATTTTAAGATGTACTAGGCGAGACCATACGATGTTCTCACCCATAATCTGTCCTGTTCTTTTGCAAGATTAGAACCAATAACCCAAAGCAATCTGCCAACTGTTATTCTTACTGTTACCATTCACAATCTTTTCGCTTGTTTCCTCCCAGGTAACATCTGCTGTCTTACCGCAAGCGATGTTGTAGTTTGCAGAGAGTTGGAGATGGCTCAGCAGGGTAACACCCAAACCTACGTTTACACTGAAGTTTGTTTTCTTCAGAGAATAACAGCCTGATTTATTCCACTCGAAGTTCTTGTCACCAACGTTGATGCCCCACTGTGGACCAGCGAAAACGAAAACATTAGCCAAGCTGCTCAAACCGAAGCCATAACGTACGTTTACTGGGATATTAAGAGATTTCTGAGTCATTGTAGTCTCTGCATCATTTACAGACACCTTAGCTTCCTTCTGATCGTACAAGGCAGCAGCATCAAAACTCAAGCCAACAATAGGGATAGTAACCTTTACCATTGGACCAACAAAGAAACCTGTCTTGTTAGATGCATCGAATACATCGTTACTCAAAGACATGTTAGTAACATCCAAACCGCCCTTCAAACCAAACTTAATCTGGGCATTAGCATTTGTAGCAAACATCATGGCTGCTACAACCATTAATACTGATAAAACTTTCTTCATTCTTTATTTACTTTAATTCTTATATAAATTAATGACGCTCTCTACGAACCGTTACCCTAGCTGAGCCACCAGAAGAAACATAGCTTCCCCCCGACCTGCGTTTTTTAACAGTAGAAGTCTTAGCTGGTTTAGATGCAGAACCACTTCTTCTGTTACGGCTTTTCTTCAGAGTCTTGGCATCCATATTCTTTTCTGCCTTGGCAATACTGTCAAGAGAATCCTTCCGAGCCTGATTACCCCAGATATTCTTCTCAAAGGCAGCCAACTCAGCTCTATGCGTTTCTGTTCCTTCGCCATAGCCGTATCCGAAGGACAGTATTGTGCCAGGGTATTGCCCTGCATATTATTGGTCTTGTAGATTTTACCCTGATACAGATTCTTGGTAAAATAATCTTCTGCACTCATCACAGCAGCATTGTTCACATTACTGGTCATCAGCTGCTGCTTAGCCAGGAAAGGAGCCAGGTCATCATACTTCACCCAGAAGAGCGGATACTTGTTTCCTACATCTCCAAAATCATCATTACGGGTCATGATAGGGCACAGTGCCAATACCTTGGTATGGAAAGAAGCTGTTTTCTGGTCATAATAAGAAGTCTCCTTCACATAGTACGCCTTCACTTCTGCTGACGGAATATCGCTGTCATCAATATGCACCTTTCCATTATCAGTCTTCTCGTAGTAGATATGATAATTATCTACGAATGCTTTCGGAGTAAGACGGTTGGCGGCAGAAAAATCTTCATTACCATCCATACGATACTGATAAACAGGCACTCTACCCGTAAACATCAGTTTAAAGATATAGGTAAAGAGATTCATCTTACCATCTGTTGGCTCTACAGGATAATACAAGGCAGCATTGGCATCATCTGTGAGATTGAGTTCACGATAGATGTCTCTTCTCCAAACCACGTCCTCATCCATCGGAATGGCTGTAGGGAAATAGAGTTTGGCACGCAAGGTCATATTATCAGCATTCGACTGTTGTGCCTTTTGCTGAGCCTGCTTTCTGCGAGCCGCTGGCTGTGCCATGATGCTCTGCACCATTCCCAAAAGCATGAATATGAATAATATCTTTTTCATTACATTGAACTTTGAACATTGAACTTTGAACTTTATGATAAGTAAAGCCGTTGAACTCTTCACTTACCTGACGATAACTTCCATTGCTGCCGGCAGATTTCGGGTAATTCCATCAGGACCTACAGCCTTGATATGCGAGATATAGAAGCGTCGGTTTCTTGACAGTTTTCTGAACTCTTCGCGCTGTCGTTCTGAGAAATTGGAACCCGCCGAAGCCAAAGGTATGGCATTTCCCATATTATCGAAGAATACGGTTTCGAAGCCCAGCACCTTAAACGGAATATCAAGGAGTCCGTCATCTATGGCTGCATGAATGCCTGGAGCACCCATCAGAGCACCTTTCGATAGAGCACCACCTCTAAATCTGTCTGTACCCATCGCAATATAAGCAGTTGGGTCAGGAAGTTTTCTTACATGGAATACGAATGGAGCAAACTTCTCACCTGTCCCTTATCGCGGGCTGTCACATGGATGGTAACATCCTTACCCACCGCTGAAGGTTTAGCCACGAAATGACCATTGCCCTTAGCTACGAAAGAACCGCCTGTCATGGAAGCAGAGATAGCATTTGCCGGAACACCAGGAACACTGATGCTGATAGGATTGGCATAGCCTGCATAGAGCACATTCATCAGGTCGGCTGCAACGGTAGCTGTATTAGGAACAGGCAATACGGTGTATTTCTGAACGAAATTGCGTCGCATCATCTCGCCATTCTTGCCTCTCATCAGAATGTAACCGCCAAACTGATGCTCACCTACGCCACCTGCACAAAACTGTATCTGCCATTCTCGCATTCAGCCTGCTACCATTCACATAGATTTCCGGGCGCTGTGTACTGTCTATTGCAGCCATCACCACATGCGAATTGAAACGTTCACCGGCATAGAGGGTTGTTTTCTCTGGAATAACGAATGCATCGAGTTCATTCACATTCAGTTCTACCAGATCTATATTTTTCTTCTCCTCATCCGATTTCTTCCCATCATCGGCAAGACTTTTCTTGATTTTCTCGACAATAGACTTGCCTTTGACACCGAATTCCTCATCCGTAGGAGTATTCAGCGCCAACATAGCCATCAGGATGACATACATCAGGTTAATCATCTTCTGGCGAGGCGAAACCGGTCTTTTCTTGATTGCCATGGATATAAATTTGCTTGATTCTATTTATTTTCTTCGTCTTTACTCTTCACTTGTTACATGAGGAGCCGCCACACGCATATTGATGGTCATGGCATCAATCATACGGGTATAAATCTTGTTCAACTGTTCTATCTGCTTTGCCATCATCTTGGTCTGCTCATTGATCTGGTCAATGGTACCAATCTGCTGGCTGGCACTTTTCAGCTGCATCTCGTATACCCTGCTGATACCTGTCAAGGTACGGTTCAGATTCTCCATCTCCTCGCTGTCACGAGTCAGTCGGCTACTCTGTTCGTTCACCTTACTCAAGGTTTCTACCAGGCTCTTCAACTGTTCTACGTAGCTGTTCTGAACTTCCACCACCTCAGGATTAAGTGGAGTCAGTTCTGGCGCAGCAGTCATTACAGGAGAGACAGGAGAAGCAACCTGAGGTTGAATGGTTTCAGAACGATTCTTGCAGTCATCATTTCTTCAGCCGACACCTTTCCTTCCAGATACTCCTCTGTAGCATGGGTAGCAAGTCTCTACCTTCGGCAGTCTTGTCGAAAGGACGGTCGAAAGCAGAAAGGAAGAACACGAAAATCTCGGTTCCCATACCTAAGAAAAGCATGAAATTGGCACCAGAAGATGGGTCAACTTAAAGAGGGTACCAGCGATTACGATAGAGGCACCCCAACTGTAAGCATAGTTAAGGAATGTCTGACCCGGCACACTATCCATCCACTTCTGCAAGCGGTATACGATATTGAATTTGCTATAATAGCTCATATTATTTATCTCCTATTCTTATTCTTCAATGGTTTCTGTTTTCCGCTTGCCGTAGTAGCAAGACTTCTCACACAACGGAATCCGATGTATGAGCGAGGCTGATTCTGGTACTCGAAAGTGCGCCATGCCGAACGGATAAACGACTCAGGGTCTTTCCAGGAACCACCTCTTACACTCTTCTTCTTCAAACGGTAAGGATCTTCTATGGCAGCATTATACTGTAAAGTTGGGTTAAAATCGCTCATTGCGTCAACACCCGCCTCTGTATAAACGGTACTTGTCCACTCTGCCACATTACCAGCCATATCGTAAAGTCCATTAGAATTTGGTGAATAGATAGCCACCTTGCTGGTTATCAGGTTGCCGTCTTTGGTATAGTTGCCCCTGTCTGGTTTGAAATTGGCGTAAAAACAGCCATCCCCATTCTTCACATCCGCATTGTCCCAAGGAAATTCATTCTGGTTCTTGCCTCTTGCAGCATATTCCCATTCTGCCTCGGTTGGCAGACGGTAACGCTGTACAAATCTTGCTTCAGGACCTAAGCCCTTCAAAAGATAGTCTGTTCTCCAGGCGCAGAAGGCATTTGCCTGTTCCCAGGTAACACCGACTACCGGATAGTCATTATACGCAGGATTGCTGAAATAACTTCTCAGATAGGTTTCATTCTCTGCATTTCTGAAGTCGTTTACCCAACAGGTAGTGTCAGGATAAACATTCACGATATAGGTATTCAGGAAATCCCATGGTCCTGAAAGCGGACGGTTGATAGTCTCACGCACCACTCTACCCTCATCATCGTAATAAGCGGTATCTTTCGAAATCATCACCACCTCGTCCGGATGTATCTTCACATCGGTGTTAAGGGTACGTTCCTGTGGATTCAGGCGGAACTTACGCTGAGCCGCAGCTGTATAATCATAGATTTCGTATTTATAGTTGAGCTGGCGCCAGTCGATGAGTTTTTCTCCTGTAACCGGATTGGTTTCATACAAACTTTCAAAAGCTCTCTGCTCATCCTCATTAGGTTTCTTAGGAAGCGCTTTCTTCCAGTTTACATGAGGCGTAACCGGATCGCCATTCTTATCTTCAGTAATCATGTAAGTCTCGTCGCCTCCATAAGCAGGATCAGCCAGACGTGTACGAAGGATAGAATCACGCACATAAGCCACAAACTGCTTATATTCTGAATTGGTGATTTCGGTATCATCCATCCAGAATCCATCCACCGACACATCCTTGCGTGGTGTTTTCATTCCCCAGAGTGAGTCTTGGGTCTCCATTCCCATTTTCAGGAAGCCACGGTTTATCTTTACCATACCATAAGGGGCTGGCTCTACAAAGCTTCTACCGCTCACGCCAACCACCTCGCCACCTCTGCCTGCAACAGAAGCTTGCTTGGCACCGAAGCAGCCGCTCAAGGTGAGCAATATAGCGAATGCACTAAGGAGCAATATACTTTTCTTCATTGTTTTATGATTCTACTATGTTCTTTATTTCTATTTACATTATAATATTCTGACGCTCTGATGGCGGTTTCTGCCTTTCTTGGTCAGGTTGATATCGGTCTGATACCCTACAAAGAGTTCATGACTGCCATTTCCGGCACTGAGTTTGGAGGTGTATGCCTCGTAACTGTAACCAAGCACTACCCCATGGAAACTACCGCCTACCAGCACGGTTACCGATCTGTCCGGACTGTAGGTTACTCCACCATACAACATCCGTTTCTCATATTGGTAAACTAACCTTCCTGTCAGGTCGCCTCGCCATGTGGTACCATCTGTTGTAACAAGAACAGACGGCTTTATTGTTAAGAACGGATTTCTCAGTCGAATATTGTATCCACCTGTCAAATAATATGTGGCATCTATTTTCAATTCGTTGGTCTCACCTAGATTAATCGTAGGCGATGTAAGATGCTGGGCAGAAAGTCCTACATACCAAGCCTTATGCTGATAATACAGACCCAGACTCAAATCCATTCCGCTTCCATTTACGTCTGAAGTAGAAAAGGCTGGGTCACCACTTTCTCCCAAATCCACCTTGCTACCATCAAACTTCTCACTCAGCATGCCTCCTTGCACACCCACGCTCAGCGTTCCACCCAGGAGTTTATTCTGCAAAGCATACTGTAAAGCCAGCCGCTGATGAGTAAAAAGACCAATCTGGTCATTCTGTAGCGACAAGCCTACTCCATGCCGGTGATTGAACAGGAAGAAAGGCATGTCAGCCGCCACCTGAAAGGTACGGGGGTTATGTTCGAATCCAGCCATATCAAGTGCGTAGGCCGCCGTAACATTGAGTTTCGACTGCTTACCCACAGCAGCAGGATTGAACGATGGTTCCATGTCAAAGTAATGACTATAGGAAGGATCATACTGTGCCCTCACTTCGAGCACCCCCACTAGCAGAATCCATATAATGATAAATCTTTTCAACACAATAAGATAACGGAATTTCTTACACATTATTATATCAATAGTTCGTTAATAATTCAATAATGTGCTAAGCAGCTATACGCTGTAAGCACGAGAGATCTTTGAAAATCTTGCTAATTAAAGTTCGGTTCGGGGTGTACCCGCTTGCTTTAAAAATTCGTTTCACCAGATAAATGTTGGTCATCAGTGACTTGAATGAAGACATAGAATATTCCATTCCCATCTCCTTCATAGTTACCTTGGCAACATTTAGTGATGTGAACGAAGCATTGAAAGCAAAATCGAGTTTCCACTTATCGCGAGCCTGGCAGTCCATAAGAC
>ENA-OQDW01000138-OQDW01000138.1-human-gut-metagenome-genome-assembly--contig:-NODE-138-length-29045-cov-2.874058_pt1 | contig 29045 bp, 38 predicted proteins | sample MGYA00242784_ERZ504613 | MGnify/ENA primary metagenome ERZ504613 (study PRJEB26092, sample SAMD00036330) | human gut metagenome | host: Homo sapiens | study: EMG produced TPA metagenomics assembly of...
AACCTCCTTGCTCTTTCCTGATGCGGTTGCCAAACCATCTTGATTGTAGCATGGAGGTTTTATTTGCCAAGGCTTTTTTATCTACCCCTGGTTCAACCAGGGGTTTTGTTAAGCCTAAAGGCAGCAATAAAAAACCGCCTTGCCGTAAAAACAGCGAGGCGGTTTTGATTTTTACTGTAGTGTTCTTTTTTACTTAATAAAAAACAGCAGCAGCGTGCCTGCAAGGGCAATGATGAAAAAAGCAATGGAAATATACTTTGTCCACTTTGCGAGCTTTGCTTCAATCGTGCGGCCCTTATTCTTGCCAAAGAACGTTTCCGCACCACCTGCAATTGCACCAGAGAGGCCGGAAGAACGGCTTTCCTGCAACAGAACTACCACGATAATCAAAATAGAAGAGATGATCAACAAAACGCCTAAAATAATCTGAAGTGCGGACATGGAAAAAATCCTCCGTTCATTACTAATTTACCGAATTAGTTTAGCACACGATATCGAAAAAAGCAAGTTCTTTTTACCAAGCGGATTAAAAACTACAAAAAAGAAGGATTTTTTACCGGCAGCGCACGGTGCTATTTTGATACAAATACCAGCAGCCATCCCACCCGCCTCTATTTCGGCGTGCAATAAAAATGCGGTGCAAAAAGAACGCACCCTTTTGCACCGCACGATTTCTTCCTTATTTACTTTTTGTTTGATTGAAAAACATCAAAGCGAAACATTGCGCAACCTCTGCTGCTTTTCACCGAGTGAAACATTACCCGCCGCCATCGCTTTTCTACTAATTATATTACCGTAAAACGATCTGTTTTGGAATGACTCAGGCCAATTGCTAAATATCAATTCCTTATTTTCTTTCAATCAGGAATTTGTTTTCTGGCTTCTTTTCTTCCACCTTCCTGATCCCGGCCGGAATGATCGCCTTGCCGGATCAACTCCAATTTTTTGTGGAAGAAATTTCCCTTTTACCTGAAAGAATATACGCGAAAAAGGCCTGCTCTTCTTTCCCTCGTTAATTTAGATGGATGCTGCGAGAACCTGGCGGCGGGCAACGAACGAGCCCGGTTGATCTTCACTGTACATTGGAACCGCCTCCCCTCTTGAATTAGCGCCTGCAATACTGGCCCGGCGCCCGCAGATCGAAACCTCATCGATCTTTACTATATCTTTCGATTTCCTTTCTGCATCTTCATTATAGCACATCATTTGGGATTGTCAACACTTTTTTTTAATAATCTTATGTTTTTTTTATCGTTTTATCACATCTATTTTTTTTCGCCCTCTATCGCCATTTTCGCATCCTCCATACCGCCGCAAAAGATTTCCTGCGTGCGGTATGCGAAAAACCTGTTGACGAACTGCATACAAAACGCTACAATGGTAATACAAAATAAAAGAAAGGCGTGGGCCATTCGAATGATGATTCATACAGCCTAACATTTTGACCGTGACCGATGACGACGGCACAGAGCATGTTTTTGAAGAGCTCGACCGGATTGAAACCGATACAGACCGTTATATTGCTCTGATGCCCTCCTATGAAGATTCTGAGGAGCTGTTGGAAAACGACGGTGAGCTGATTATTGTTAAGGTCCGTGAGGAAGGCGGAGAAACCTTTCTCTACCCGATTGAGGACGACGCCGAATTTGCGGAGATTGCACGCGTTTTTGAAGACCGCCTGCAAGATCTTTTTGAAATCGATTTAGAGGATGAAGAGTAGCGACCCGCTCCGCATCACATCGCTTTTGAAAAAGAGCATTCTTCCCTGCCCTGTTCGATCACTACGGCTATTATAACCCAACACATTCTAATAGAGAGCTTTGCTCCGCCGGCAGATTGCAGACCTCCCGGCCTCTGGCTGGAAGAAGGGAGCGAGAAACCGGAGGGCAGGCACTCACCTGCTTTTTGAGGCAGGTTATTAATCGCCGTTCCCGGCATGGCGGGGATTCTATAGCTGGCATGCCCTTCAGTCACAGGATGATTGAAGGGCTTTTGATTGTTTGGATTTTAACCCGTTCGACAGATCTCATTTGACAAATACCGAGCATTCGTATAATCTAATAAAGATACCCTTGTAAAACAGGAGTTTGCGGAGGTGAGGACATGTTCGGATTAGGCGTGGGGATCGATTTGGGAACCAGCTCTGTTATGATCTATGTAGAGGCCGCGGCATCGTCCTGACGGAGCCCTCCGTCATTGCCTGCAACACCCGGGGCGGCGAAATGATTGCGGTAGGCGAGCCCGCCTACCGGATGATTGGCCGCAATCCAGAATTCCATTTCCGTCATTCGGCCTTTGAAGGACGGTGTTGTTTCCGATTTCCCCATGACAGAAAAAATGTTGCAGCACTACATTCAAAAAATTTGTGGAAACCGGATTTTCAAGCCGCATGTGATCGTTTGCATGCCAAGCTCCGTGACCAATCTGGAAAAAAGGACGATCCTTGATGTGGCTACGGCCTCCGGCGCAGGCATGGCCTGCCTGATCGAAGAGCCGCTCGCAGCAGCCATTGGCGCCGGTATTGATATCCACCACCCTTATGGCACGATGATCGTCGATATGGGCGGCGGTACCACCGATATTGCGGTGATCACAATGGGAAGCATTGCGATATCCGGCTCTGTCCGGATTGCGGGCAATGAGTTTGATGAAGCAATCATGCGCTATATAAAAACCTATAAAAATGTGACCATTGGCGAGCGGACGGCCGAGGAAATCAAAAAGCAAATCGGCTGTGCTATATCCGGGAGGAAGAAGTGGCGATGATTGCCAAGGGCAAGAACTATATCACCGGCATGCCGGAGAGCTTTGAAATCTCCTCCACAGAGGTATATGAAGCAATCTGCGATCTGCTGGATGATTTATTTGAGGCTGTGCGCAGCATTTTGGAGGTTACGCCGCCGGAGCTTGTGAGCGATATTGCAACGCAGGGCATTATCCTAACCGGCGGTGGAGCGCTGCTCTACGGAATGGATACAATGGTGCAAAAGCGCACGGGGATCCGCGCCCGCGTGGCAGATGACCCGCTCCACTGTGTGGTGAAGCACTGGCGCCGCATTGAAGGATATGAATGTTTTGGCGGACAACGGTTACATTTTCAAATCGCGTGAGGAAATCGTAGGTATAAAAGACTAAAGGGAAAAATACAGCCGCCATTCCAAATAGAATGGCCGGCTCAGTTTTTCATTCGATAGGGTTTGCTTTTTTACACGCCGCACAGCGGAGCAAACCTGCCGCGGCCTCAAAGCAAACCAGAACAGGTGAGCACAACATAAGCGGCATATGTAAACAAAAGCACAATGCCCTGCGAGCGGCGGAATTTTTTGGAGATCAAAGCCGGGATCACAGCAATGCAGCCCACCAGCAGGCAGGCTGGAAGATCCATCATGCAACCTGGCGGGAAACCGGAAGCCCGCCGCCATAAATCATGGCGGAAATCGGAAGGATCAGCGTCAGATCGATAATATTGGCGCCGATGATATTGCCCACGGAGAGGGAGGCCTGTTTTTTTGCAATTGCGGTAATGGTCGTTACCAGCTCCGGGAGCGATGTGCCGATTGCAATGATCGTAACGCCGATAATCCGCTCGGGCACACCGATAAAACGGGCAAGCTCGCTGCCGTTATCAATAAGGAGCTGTGCACCTAAAACGATGCCAACCGTACCGGCGATAAATTTGACAATATTGAGGGCAATCTCTTTCGCGGCAGGCTTTTGCTTAAGCCCCGCTTCCTCCTCGCGCTCCTCTTCCCGCATGCCGAGCCGTGCTTCGTGGATATTCTCCGCCATGGCAATGATAAAGATCGCCAGAAGCAGAATACTGGGAATGAGCGCAAGCTCGCCGCCAGCACCAAAAACCACCAGGAACAGGGCCGCGCCCAGCATCAGGCAGGATTTGAGCATATAATCCCTGCGCTTGATCACGGTAGGCATACAAATCAGCGCAATTGCCATAATCAGGCCAAGGTTTGCCGTTACGCTGCCCACGGCATTGCCGATCGACATATCAACCTTGCCCTGTGCGGCCGCAAAAGCGGAAACCAGCAGCTCCGGCAGCGTTGTTGCAAAGCTCACTACCGTTGCGCCGACGATCAGCTTCGGGATGCCGGAAACCTCCGCCATCCAGGATGCCGCATCCACAAAATAATCCCCGCCCTTGACGATTAAAATAATTCCAACCGCAAACAACAGAATGACCAGAAAAATATGCATATTTTCTCTTCCTTCCTACGACCAAGCAATCCCTCTAAAACATTCCGTGGAACATATAATAAAAGAACCCACCTAATGGGTTCTTTCCTTTCTCATGCCGACGGAACCTCACAGGCTTACAAGCGTCTACCTCCCGATGTGGGGAAGGCCGCTTGCCCCACATGTCTCAATTGGAAGTATTGTAGTCCTTTTTGTCACCTGCGTCAAGCAAAAAATCCCAATACTCTAAAGGGGTGAAAAGGGGCTAACCGCGGAAACGGAAACGTTAACTGCCAGCAGAAACTTGCCTTTATGGTTCGCTTCTGCGCCGCAATAGACGGTGGAGGAAAATTGTGCTATAATAGCTTCAAACGGGTCGTTTGAAGCATTGAAAAAATGTCTGTCGGCGCAAAAACGCTCCTGCCGCAGAAGCGGCAACGCCATTTTTTGCAGAGGTTAGATTTACGCAAATGGCGGAAACGCTTCAAACGGGTCGTAAAGTTTCAACCTTAAAAGCATTAAAAAAATTGCGTTATTATTATAATTCGGAAAAATCGGAAAGGAAGGCGTAGTATGCTCATCAATTTACTGCAAAAAAACCGCAGCTATCGTAGCTATGACGAAGCCACCACGTTAGCCGCGCAACGCTGGAGGAATTGATTGATTGCACGCGTTACACAGCATCGAGTGTCAATATGCAGCCGCTGAAATATTTTGCCGCCAACGAGCCGGAAACGGTATCGCGTATCCAGCCGCTCACCCATTGGGCAGGCAAGCTCAAGGAGCTTCATTTGCCGCGGCAAGGGCACCGGCCCACGGCATTTATTATTATCTGCCAGGATCGTTCTATCAGTGATTCCCCCACGATGTTTCAGCGCGATATTGGCATCGCAGCGCAGACAATCCTGCTCGCCGCTACGGAAAAGGGCCTCGGCGGCTGCATGATCGGCAGCTTTGAAAAGGGCGCGTTAAAAGAATTGCTCCAACTGCCTGCACAAATCGAGCCGATGCTCGCGCTTGCCATCGGCAAGCCGGATGAAACAGTGGCGCTCACCGCCGTGGGGCCAGATGGCTCCACTGATTACTACCGGGATGAAAACGACCAGCACCACGTGCCCAAGCGCGCGTTGAACGATATTCTTCTGTGAGGTTATCAAACTTTAAAAGCTTCCTTTTTCGCACTGCGTTTGCTTTTCGAGCATGAAACGCGGTGCGAAAACAAGTTTCATACATTGAATTTTTAGCTGCGCCAAAGCCGCGCAATGATGCAACCAATCGTACGAAAGGAATGGGTATCAGAATGAAAACAGGTTTGGTATTAGAGGGCGGCGGCCTGCGTGGAATTTACACAGTCGGCGTTCTTGACGTATTGATGGAGGAGGAGCTGTTTCCAGATTATGCGGTGGGAGTATCCGCCGGAGCGGCGAATGCTGTTTCCTACCTATCAGGCCAGAAAGGGCGCGGCTATCGTGTGAATACGCAGTATTTGGGAGATAAACGGTACATGAGCCTTTCTAACCTGATCCGTAAGCATTCTCTATTCGGCATGGACCTGATTTTTGATGAAATCCCAAATGCATTGGACACGCTCGATTATGAGGCCATCCAGCGCTCCCCAATTGAATTCTATACCGGCGTTACCTCCTGCGAGGATGGACAGGCTCTGTATTTTGGCAAGGAGTATTTGGCCAACAACTGTGACTTGCTCTGTGCATCCGCTTCGATTCCCATCATTTCTCGCCCAGTGGAAATCGACGGTATCCCCTGCGTGGACGGCGGCGTGGCGGACCCGATTCCTGTGCAGAAGGCGCTGGACGATGGATGCGAACAGATCGTTGCCGTGCTGACGCAGCCGCGCGGCTATCGACAGAGCCCGATGCGTATGCGTCCCGCCTATCATCGGCTACTGCGGCGCTATCCCCGGCTGGTGCAGACGCTGGACCGCCGCCATACCGTTTATAACGCCTGCCTCGCACAGTTGGAACAGCTGGAACATAATCTGCGCGCCTTTGTCATCGCACCGAGTCGCCCCCTGCCCACAAGCTGGATGAGCAAAGACCCAAGCCGCATGCAGGAAAGCTACGAAATTGGGCGTGAGGATGCATTTCGTGCGCTGCGCAAGGGGCTTGCAAAATCCTTTTAAAAGGGCGCCGTGCTATGGTGTAATGCGTTGATAGAGCGGCAATTCAAATTAGAAATTGACGGAGGTGCTTCCGGATGAAAAAAGGACTTGTGCTCGCCTTTTCTTTGCTTTTGCTCTGTGTTGCAGGGTGCAGCAATCTCAAAAACGTTCCGATTGACGCATACGTTTGGAAAATAACAGTGATTCAAGAGAATCAGAAAGGCGACGTGATTGCCTGCGCTCCTGAATTCATCTCGTCCTACAAAGGCGCAGCAGAGATTGATTTGACCTGTGAAGCCAAAATGGGAGTTTCACCATTACGGATGCTAGGAGCAATCAAAGCTACAAAGGCCAATACCGTTTGGAGGAGAGGAGCCCGGAAGGCACAATTTACGAAATCAAGCTGGGCGAAGCTACGGGCTATGCGGTAACAGGTATAACAACCTATCTGGACAATCACCAAACCCTACTTTCATCATCAACATCGGCGATTATGTATTAAATTTTCAATCCGTATCCAATGCTGCGGAAAACGATACGATCCATTCGTGAACCGATGCTGTGCATTTGGAATCGGCCTATGTCAGAAAAACCATAATCGTATAGAATCGCGGCTTGATCTGATGATCAGGCCGCGATTCTTTTTGTGAGCATCCAGCATAAATACAGGGGATCAACCAAATAAAGAGATATCCTCAAATTTCAGTGACTTGCTAAAGGAATGAATCGTCTATGGCGGAATCCATATGATTATCCAAACATATAACTCTGATATGATGTTCGACCAAATACCGAAGTGTCTCGATACACTCTAAAAAATTATCACCCAAATCATAAATATTGGTTGCCACGAATACGTCGAATTCTTTTTGGGAAAGCCGGGCAATAATCTTTTTTAATCCGGGCTTGTCCACCGGCGCCTGTTCGAAGCCCTCGTCTACATATATATCCGTTACAATAATTCCAATAGAGTCTAAAAGCGTCCGCATCTGGTTCAGTTTTTGGCTCTTCACATATTCGCTTATAGAAGGTGGTATTTTACTGATTGGCAGATAACAAACAGCCGTTTGATTGCTCTTGTCCATTTTTTCTCCTCCCATCTTCATTCTGATATATCATATGAGAAGGAGGCGTGGGTTATGCCAATTGGGTAAGCCCTATTTTATTGTCTCTTTTGCAATCGGTATATTGTATTCCTTCAATATATCCAGAATTTTGTATGCCTGATTCCTACTTCCCTCCGAAGTATGGACGTTGGCCCCGGACTCCTTGTCAGTATAGCGATAGGAGAGATATTTAAAACCACCCCTTGGGCCCACATACAGGGTTACGTCTTTCGCGCTCTTCAGATTCTCAGCAAATAATTTCTTTTGATGGTCTATTTCTTTTAATACCTCTTCATCGATAATTTCCAACGAATCCCATAGCACATCCAGTGTGGTAATCCCGGGAAAACGAACCGTGATAAAGCGGTCGCTTCCTCTGCTCCACATTCCCTGCTGACCGGCAGTGATCCCCTCGGTTCCGGCAACCAATCCTTTTGCATACTGGGTTAAATCAACAGTGAGCTTTACTTTCGTGCCTTTTTCAATATCCACGACAAACCTCCTTTTCAATCGCATCCAAACAACGGAGTCCATATTATTTGGTATAAGTATAACAAAAAAGAGGGATTTTGTCATCTGTTTTCACAATAAAGGGGAAGCAATAACGGCAAGGGAGTCATAACAAAAGACCGCCGACAAAAGCCGACGGTCTTTTGTTATGGTGCCGGTGACCGGGGTCGAACCGGTACGGTATCGCTACCACTGGATTTTGAGTCCAGCACGTCTGCCAATTCCATCACACCGGCATGGAAAGCTTTTATATTATAGCGTACTGCGGATTAAAAATCAAGCCCTAAGCTTCCCAGTTTTTAAAAAAATAGCATCGTTTCATTCAGCCTACCGCCAGCACGTTGGCAAGGATCGCATCCTCAGCAAAGGTGGCGGCGTTATAGAGCACCAAGATATCCGTGAACCCTTTCCCCTCCATCCATGCGAACAGATCCTCTTTGAAATAGCGCGGGTCCACCAATGTGATCGTTTCAAAGTGCGCGGTGAGGAAAGGCACAAAGGAATGGGCATAGGAGTCCTTCAAGATCAGGAGGTTCCTGCCGTTTTTCACGCTGGTCGTCACCTCTGTGACCGGATGATTTCCACCAAGAAAATAGGAATACTTATCCCTGCCCTCCAAAAAGGAAGAGTCGTAGAGTGAATTGAGCTTAATCTTCCCATTTTCCGCCGTGACTTGACAGGGATTTTTTTGCTTCGGCTCAAAGATCTCGAGCTTTTCCGGCTGGATCCAAGGCAGGTTCGCCTTGGAGTAGAGCGTGCCCAGAAAATCGGCGGATACGGTTTTGGCCGTGTAATCCTCCATTTGCAGCGGCGTGAGGCCTACGCTCCGCGCCCACGCCTGATAGGCGGCAAACGCGCCGTATACCGTCCAATGATGGTCAGTACGGAAGAAAAGCGGCTCTCGATCCGCCTGCTCAAAATAGGCCTGCGTCGGATCGCAGAACGGGATATCCGCGCCGAGCGCCTTTTGCATACGCCGCAAAAGCGCAGCCTGATCCGCTACCGGCGCATAGCTTGGCAAATCCTCTGGGAGCACAGTGGAAGCCGTTGGGGAAAGCAGCACGGAGGGCTTCAGCTCGGGCCACTTGGCCTGTGCGGCCTTCAAAAACGCGGCAACTGCCCGGCAGTTTTTCTCCTCGCGCACCGTGTTTGCAGCGGAGGGCACTTCGAATAGGCGATCGTTTTTTCCAAAATAGACCCGGCTGTTATCCGGCCGCAGCAGCGCCATCTGGACGCCTGTTTTTAAAGCGACCCATTTCTCCCGCAAAGGAAACTGATCGCTTGAATACAGGTCAAACGATTTGGCAAATTCGCCGGAAACAAGCCGGTCAACAGAAAGCGACGGGAAGGATTGCAGATAGCGGTTTTCGCTCTCAGAATAGGAACGGGAGGGCGTGAAAAGATTCCACGCAACCAATGCGCCCATCCCGATGACAAAAAAGAGGGACAGCCATTTCGCCCGGCTGATCTTCATGGTTGTGACCATCCTTTCTCATTAAAAACGGAAATACAGAAACGGATTATAGGAGGCGTCCACCAGGAAGGCGATGGATAGCACCATTCCCGCTGCCACTAAGCAGGTTTCCATAGCGCCCAACGGGATCGGGTGAGCGGAAAGTCTGCCCTCCAAACGGCGCCAAAGCTCCTTCGGCAGCGGCGTGCTCCCCACCGCCGCAATCAGCAGCAGCGCGATATTCGTATAGAGCAGATAGACGCCTCCCCCATCCCATATCGGCTGGCCATAGCCGCCAAACAGGGCGCGGATGTAGCAATCCCATTCCCCAGCGAATCAAAGGAGAAGATCGCCCAGCCGAGCATGACAAGCAGCATTGTATAAACATGCTGGAAAAACGCAGGCAATTTTTTAAGGAAGCGGAGCAGAAAAAGCTTCTCCACAATCAGCAGAACGCCGAAATACAGGCCCCAGGCCACAAAATTCCAGCTTGCCCCATGCCAAAAGCCTGTGAGCAGCCATACGATCAGGATGTTGCGGATCTGCTTTGGAAAGCCCTTGCGGTTACCGCCCAAGGGAATATAGACATACTCCTTGAACCAGCTGCTCAGGGAAATATGCCAACGCCGCCAAAACTCCGTAATGCTTTTCGAGATATAGGGATAATCAAAGTTTTCAAGGAAGTGAAAGCCAAACATCCACCCCAGGCCGATCGCCATATCCGAATAGCCGGAAAAATCGAAATAAATCTGGAACGTAAAGGCGAATAAGCCAATCCATGCGGTTAAAACCGGAAGTTCCCGAATATCCATCGCGGAAATCTGGCTCCAAACCGCGCCGACCGTATTGGCGATGAGCACCTTTTTGCCAAGGCCCGTTACGAAACGCTTTACACCGCTGGAAAAATCATCAAAATTCTCCCGCCGGTCTGCAAGCTCGCCCACAACCGTGCGCATCCGGACAATCGGCCCGGCGATGAGCTGCGGGAACAGAGAAACATAGGTGCCGAAGGAGATGATATTGCGCTGCACCGGCACATCGCCCCGGTATAAATCGATCAGGTAGGACATGGCCTGGAACGTATAAAAAGAAATACCAATCGGCAACGGAATTTGAAGCGCGGGGATTGCAAGGCCCGTCAGCGCATTGAGATTCTCCACAAAAAAATCGGCATATTTAAAAAAGCCAAGCAGAGCCACGTTGAGAACGACCGCCAGCGCGAGCACCTTTTTCGCCCGGCCCGGCGCCTGCTTTGCCCGCTCCATCCACAGGCCTAACAGATAATCCATGCAGATGGAAAAAAGCATCAGGAAAATATAAACCGGCTCACCCCATGCATAGAAAAACAGGCTAAAAAGAAGCAATACAACATTTTTCGCCCTGCGGGGAACGATGAAATAGACCGCCAGCACTGCCGGCAAAAAATAAAACAGAAACAGAAGGCTGCTGAATACCATAGTGGTTCCCCTTTATTGCGTAATTTCAAACTCTTGAATGCCCATATAGCCGGGCGCAACCTCATATTTCGGGAATACGACCACCACATGCCCGGCTTCATTGACATAAAAGCCTGATCGTCCGAAATCGTTGTAAATGCCAGGTCATCTTCAAAATAGTAAGCGTCCGGATCCGCCTGCATACGCTGCTTCATCTGATCTTTTACGCTCTGGTTGACGATAGCTTTAAAATCGGGCCCGAGCAGATCAAGCAGAGTGAGCTCCTTCCCCGTTTCGAGATCAATGTTGTAGTAAAATTGCTCCTCATAATAGCTGGCATGTGTTTCGGATTTGATCAGCACAAATGAAACAACCGATCCATTATTGCAATGAAGGCGATAGTCAATATTAATCTCCGGCGTGATATACTCTTCTTCTATGCCACCCGTTTCCAGATAGAGCTTTCGGGCCTCTTTGGCCTCATTTTGAAACGTTTGAATCAGCGCGCTGATTCTTGCCTGAATTTCATGATTAATGCGCCGTTCCAGCTCTGTATTACCCGTGTTGGCAAGCTCCGGCTGGCGGACGATCAGAAGCTCATTCTCCCCCTGCCGCTCGTATTGCGCAAACGTCAGCACCTGCGCAAGCCGACCGATCACCGGGATTTCTGAAAGCCCGGAAGCCACCGCAGGGAGGGTGTTGAGCGCGGTCACCAAAAGAACTAGGCAGACGGCCGCAGCACAGGCGGCATAACGCGCAAAGGCCTGGGCATGCCGCGGTTTCCGGCCAGCGGAACGCGCCGCTACTCGAATGGTTTCGCCCAATTCCGGCGGCAACTCAATGGCATCGTAAACAGCTTTTGCATCCCGAATGGATTTCATACGCACGGCCATTCCTTTCTTGCGCCGGGCCGCGGATGTGTGCGGTTGTGGCGCAGCCAAAATTTTGGGCAGCTTTCTGCCCGAAACGTGCAAAAGGCATTTTACCGCCGTTATGTAGCCGACATTTCATAGCCAAGCTCCTCCCTCATTTTTTTCAGCGCGCGGTACAGGCGAGCTTTTACGGTGTTAAGGTTGGCGCCGGTTGCCTGCGCGATCTCCTCCAACTTCAAATCCTCGAAATAGCGCAGGATCACGATGGTTTTTAGCTTAGGATCCAAATGATCCACAGCACGATAGACATCCATCTTTTCGCCGAGATCCTCCTGTTGGCCTGGGCGGTCTGGAAACTCATCGAGAAAAACCAGCTTTTTATTCCGCCGCAGATAAGCGAGGCTTTCATTGACCAAAATCCGATAAATCCAGGGCTTTACGGCCTGACGATCGCGCAGGGCATCCGCATGGCTGATCGCCTGCACCACCGTATCCTGCACGATATCCAACGCGGCGTCCCGATTATGGGTATAGGAAAACGCCAGGCGGTACAAGGCCGCCTGGTTTTCATAAATAAAATCCGTGATCAGCGTTTGCTGCTTGCCCAAGGCGGCCGTCCCCCACTCTTCTGTCAGCCGATGAGTTCTTTTACCTTCTTCTGCGCGGCAGAAGAATCATCCGCAATGCAAAGCGCAACGATTTTACCGTTGCGTTCCACCACTGCGTTATTGAGCTTCGTCATCTCAGCGGGCGCATAATCTTCAAACGCTGTTTTCTGCGCCTCTACGCGCTCCTTTGCAGCGGCAAGAAGCCGCTCGGCCGCCGCATCATCCTTTGCTTCAAACACGGCGATTTCCTCCGCTGTTGCGCCGCTGCTCAAATACAGCTTGCCCGATACCACATCATCCGCCGAGATGCCATACGTCCTGTCGCGCAGCTCCTGGGTTGCCTCAGAAAGCTCATCCTGAAAGGTAAGCGCGCTTTTGAGATCGTCGGCCGCTTTCGCGGCGTCCACATTCTTCGTATCCTTCGTGCCGCAGCCGGCCAGCAGCAATGCGACCAGCAGAAGGGAAAAAACTACTTTCAACTGTTTCATCTGATATCGTCCTCTCCAAATATAAAATCCTTATGCGGTATGTGCCCGCAAATAATTGGCCCATTTTTTGCAGTAAGCCATTTTCAAATGCACGCCGTCCACTGCCGCATCGTCAGGCAGAGCGCCGGAGCTGTTTACCACGGCCTGATACACATCGAGATATTTCACACCTTTCTCTGCGCACATCTCTTTAATCAAGCGGTTATAGAGCCTGATGCGATCGTTGGTATAAACGCCCTTATTCTGATTTTGCCTTTGATACCGGAGGATTGACTGCACATAGATTTTGGAGCTCGGTTCAATCTTTTTGATCTCATCGACCAGCTTCCCATATCGCTTGATAAACACATCCTCACTCGCCCAGCCAAGCTCGTTGACCCCAAGCATAATATAGATCTTGCCAAATTTATGCTTTTTCAGCGCGTCGATCACAGTCAACTTCTGCCCGCCATCGTTTACCACCTGCTTGGTAAAAACGGTATCCACCATCAAGCCTTTATAGGCATAGAAAGTGGCAGACCCCATCAATCCGGAATTACCAAGCCCCTCTGTGCGGGAATCCCCAATAAAAACCGCATCCTGAAAGAAGCTGTTGTCGGTTTTGGCCGCAGTGCTGCCTCAACCGTGCCCTTTGCTGGTTCCGACGCCTTCGTGGCGGGCGGCGTGATCGTGTGATCCTCCGGCAGTGGCACCGTCAACTCCCCTTCCGGCGGAGCGACGGCCAAACCAGTAGGCGGCTGTGTGGAGCTGGATGACAGCGTTTCACTCTCCACTGGATCACGCTCTCCCTGAGAGGCAATCGCAGCGGCAATCACGCCTACCAAGCACAGCACGGCGAGCAAAGCCACCAATAAAATGATCCTGTTTTTTCTGCGTTGCCTTCCCTGCTGCGCGAAGCTGCCGTTCACATAAGGTCTACTCATGATCCAAATCCTCTCTTTCTGCTTTTCACTCATTCTAAAGATGAACGGCAGAGTAAAATAGTTGCGGAAAATCGAAAAAAATTTTAGCCGGCTGCACCACTCTCGCCGCAACGCCTACACAGCGGAAAGCATTCGTTGATAAAGCTATGATTTCCAAAAAAAATCCGTTCACACCAAACGGGCGGAAAATGGAAATATCCAATTTATACCGCTAAAATCACTGGTTCTTATTTTACCGCAATCACTTAAAAAGTCAATCGAAAGATCTGCTCCTGAAGGATAAAAATAGCCGTAATAGACCCGTGGGCACGCGCACACCTACGGTTTGCTAAAAGCAACGCATTTCGGCTGTTTGTTCTTTTAAGCGTTGCATATCGCCTTGTTCCATTGTGGTTATGACAGTTTCTATTTTGTTTCCGCCCTACTGTGTCACAACAAACGGGCGCCGACAGCCGGTAAAGCCGACGCCTATGATTGAAAAGCGTTCCCGGGCGCTTTTTGTCAATAGATCGGGCAACATGCCGTTGACACGCAGAAAAAAGATGGGCGGTAATCGATTTCCCCAGTTGACAAAAACCCCGGAATAGCATTATAATAGCATCTGTTACAGCATGCCGCTGTGGCGAAATCGGCAGACGCAAGGGACTTAAAATCCCTCGGTGGCAACACCGTACCGGTTCAAGTCCGTCAGCGGCACCATGATTGGGTGACAAAAAAGATGTCACCCAATTTTTTCAGTATTCATGCGGGTTTGCGGGCTTTTGGAAGCGAAATCCGAAAAACAGTTTTACCGTGGATGTCCAAACAGCAAACCGCAGTAAAATCCGTCACGGCGGGGCTTCCGCCTGATTATTCAGGCCGGAGGCCCCGTTTTTTTCATTGAGAAATTACCTGACTTATGATATGATTTTATTAAAGAAATAACTTTTTAGAAGGTGTAAATCACAATGTCCCAGGTAACAAAACGGGCGTTGGAGCAGTCCCTCAAAAATCTGCTGCTGAAAAAGCCGCTTACAAAAATCACGGTAGGTGACATTACAGAGGATTGCGGAATCAATCGTATGACTTTTTACTATCACTTTAAAGATATATACGATTTGGTCGAATGGTCGTGCCTTGAAGATGCCAAACGGGCGTTAGAGGAAAAGAAAACCTACGATACATGGCAGCAGGGGTTCTTACAAATTTTTAAAGCGGTGCAGGAAAACAAACCGTTTATTCTGAATGTTTACCGTTGTGTTCACCGAGAGCAGGTTGAAAAATATCTGCAGCCGCTGGTGGATCAACTGCTTTTGAATGTTATTAACGAGGAGGCAGCCGGAATAACGGTTCGAGACGAAGATAAGCAGTTTATTGCACAGGTTTATTCTTATATGTTTATCGGGCTGATGCTCGACTGGATCAAGGACGATATGCGCGAAGATCCGCAGCAGATTGTGGAAAAGCTATCTAAGCTGATAAAAGGCTCTGTGTCGGTAGCTCTTTCCAGATTCAAACTCTGATTTTATCATTTTAACGGTTTTGATAAAACTTTTTACATCTTCTAGTCCCGTGATAAGAATTTTGTCACGGGGCTTTTTTTGTTTATTGTGCCCCTGATGGGAGTAGGTATAATGAAAACAGAAAGAAAAAACAGGAGGTTTTCGTTATGTATTATTCTGCAGGAACTTATGAATCATTTGCCCATCCCGAGAAACCAAAGGATGTAGATAAGAAATCCGCTTACATTATTGGCACGGGGCTGGCCGGGCTGACCGCTGCTTTCTATCTTGTGCGTGACGGACAGATGAAGGGGGAGCATATCCATCTGCTTGAAAAACTCGAGCTTGCCGGCGGCAGCTGCGACGGACGCAAGGATGTGACAAAAGGCTTCTTCATGCGCGGAGGCCGTGAAATGGATAACCACTTCGAGGTCATGTGGGATACCTTCCGGGATGTGCCTTCCATTGAAACACCAGGGGTTTCGGTACTGGACGAGTATTACTGGCTCAATAAGCACGACCCGAACTATTCTCTTTGCCGTGCTACAGTAAACCGCGGCGAAGACGCCCATACAGACAAGAAGTTTTTACTGGATAAAGACTCGGCGATGGCTTTATCCAAGCTGTTCTTAACACAGGAAAAGGATTTGGAAAATAAAAAGATTTCCGATGTGCTTCCCGAATCCTTCTGGAACACAAATTTCTGGCTCTATTGGCAGACGATGTTTGCTTCCAGCGCTGGTCAAGCGCTTTGGAAATGAAGCGTTACCTTTGCCGCTATGTGCATCATATTGACGGCTTGCCGGATTTCAGCGCCTTGCGTTTCACCAAATACAACCAGTATGAGAGTATGATCCTGCCTCTGGTAAAATATCTGGAGAATCACGGCGTGCAAATTGAGTACGGTATGGACGTAAAAAATGTCATAATCCAAACCGAGGGCGATAAGAAAATTGCAAAGCAGATCCTTTATGTAAAAGACGGTAAGGAGCAGAGCATTGACCTGATTGAGGATGATCTCGTATTCATTACCAACGGTTGCTGCACCGATACTTCCTGTTACGGCGACCAGACCCACGCCCCGGACTTGTCTGTCATTCACAACGGCTGCGGCGAATCGTGGGATATGTGGAAGGCCATCGCCGCCCAAGCCGAGCATGCAGAGTTCGGGAATCCGGATGTCTTCTGCAGCAATATCGATGCCACCAACTGGATGAGTGCAACCGTAGCGACATCCAACGAGGAGATCATCCGGTATATTATGAATGTCTGCAAACGCGACCCACGCTCTGGAAAGGTAACGACCGGCGGTATTGTAACCGTTAAGGACAGCACCAACAACTGGTATCTTTCCTGGACAATCAACCGTCAGCCACAGTTCAAGTCCCAGGATAAGAGCATGGTTTTGGTATGGCTTTATTCGCTCAATACGAATAAAGAGGGCAACTATGTAAAAAAAGCGATGCGTGACTGCACCGGCGAAGAGGTTTGCCGCGAGTGGCTGTACCATATTGGTGTTCCGGCCGATAAAATTGACGCTCTCGCCAAGGAGGCCTGCAATACCACAACCTGCTTTATGCCGTATATCAACGCCTTTTTCCAGCCGAGAAAAGAATCCGACCGCCCGAAGGTAGTGCCGCAGGGCGCTGTGAATTTCGCATTTATCGGTCAATTTGCCGAGACACCGCGGGATACCATTTTCACTACCGAGTATTCCATGCGTACGGGTATGGAGTCTGTCTATACCCTGCTGGATATTGACCGCGGCGTACCGGAGGTTTGGGGCAGCAAATACGATGTGCGTGAAATTCTGCGAGCCTGCTATTATGCCATTGACAAAAAGCCGTTATTGGAGGCGGAACTGCCCTTTGCAGAAAAAGAGTTGTTGAAGCTCGTTATAAAAAAAGTGAAAGGCACCGATTTGGAGCTTTTACTGAAAGACAGCGGTTTAATCAAATAAAAGTATGTGTATCGAGGCCGAAATTTGGAACCCCAAAATGAGACACCCAAATTCCGGCCTCTTTTTCTACGCTGGAAACCCAAGCTTCAGTTCAACTTTTTAGAGCTCCTTTTTCTTGCGGGAATGGGGCATCCAAATCGCAATGTAAAATGAGAATAGACTCATGCCGAACCGGGATTCTCATTTTGAACCGGGTATCTTTTTTGTAACGCAAACCCACCAGGCTGAGTCTGGACGCAATTCGCGTTCGGACTCTTTTCTTTTGTTTGAATGAAAATGCACGCGTTGACAGCGACATCTTTTTTGTAGCAAAAACCCAAACCTGTGGTGAACAAAATGCTCACCGCAGGTTTTCTTTTATCCAAACAAGCTGTCCACGCCAAGGCGATTTTTTTGTTTTACCTTTGCATTGTTAAAAAAGTCGATTGCTTTAGGGCAATCGACTTTTTGATTATGCATGATACATCGCTATTCGCTCTGCTCGTTTGAAATAATTTCCGGCCGATTCTTCTTTCCTCCTTAAATCAGATATGATATAATTATAAATCATCCAATGAAAGGAACCTGTTTTTATGAGGAACACATTAAAAAAGGAGATTGTAAAAATGGAAGGAGGTATGAGGAAGTAACCTTCTGCATCCTCCTTCCTGTCTGACAGATGAGACATATGAATGGAGGTAAAAGCATTGCATTCTTTCAATGATTATGGCATAAATGAGCGCTTTCTTACAGAGGCCGCCAAATATCCGGAATACCAGTTGGCAAGAGTTGTTGCACAATACCGCGGGAAGTATAAAGTGGCTACCGCACACGGGGAAGCGTTGGCACAAATATCGGGTAAAATGCGGTTTGATACCGAAGAATTGTCTGCGTATCCTGCCGTTGGAGACTTTGTCATGATAAGTTCGCAGGATGGCTATCCTGAAGCTATCATTCACCATATTCTCACAAGAAAAAGCTTGTTTGTGAGAAAGGCCGTTGGTGTTTCCGGGCAGGCACAGCCGGTTGCGGCGAATATCGATACGGTATTTCTCTGCATGTCGCTCAATCAAAATTATAACTTAAATCGGATGGAGCGTTATCTCTCCATCGCATGGGACAGCGGCGCAGTCCCTGTTATTGTGCTGACAAAATCGGATTTGTGCAGGGATTTGCCAGACGCGGTCAGAGAGGTGGAGCAAATTTCCTCCTTTTCTGATGTGGTCACACTATCAATGTTTGACACAAATATCACCGAAAAATTAGCGCCCTATTTTTTTAAAAATCAAACCTGTGCTTTTATTGGTTCCTCTGGGGTTGGGAAATCCACCATTATCAACCGTCTGCTTGGAGAGGAAGCGCTTGCAACGCGAGAAATTGGAAAAGCGGATAGAGGGCGGCACACCACCACTGGGCGCGAACTGTTTCCCTGCCCACTGGGCGGTGTTGTGATTGACACGCCCGGTATGCGGGAAATGGGTGCGGACAGCGCGGATTTATCCAAAGCCTTTCAGGAAATTGAGGAATTGGCAACCCAATGCAAATTTCGGGATTGTACGCACACCAGCGAGCCGGGCTGTGCAATTTTGGCTGCTGTTGCGGATGGCCGCACTGACAACCGGCGTTTGGCAAGCTACCTCAAGCTGCGGCAGGAAGCGGGATATGAAGGCCTGAGTAGCAAAGAGATCGAAGCAAAAAAGCTGAATCGAATGTTTAAAGAGGTAGGCGGTATGAAAAACGCGCGTAAATTCGCTAAGGAGCAGCAAAAACGGAAGTGATGGAGCGGCAAACTCATCGTTTTGTCATCGGGAGTAATTGCAAAGGCTGCTATGCGCCGCCTATTAATGAAAAGGGGCTGTATCAATTGATGCAGCCCCTTCTTGATTCTTGAAAGCAGCCAAAACGACTCTTTCGTATCAAAAAAATCTGGAAGAAAACGCAGGAAAATGATATAATTCGTCTAAATAGACAAATGCCTCATGAGGATAGAAGAATCTGAATTGCCGCCGTGCGTTACGGCTGCAAATTGGAAAAAGCGAAAGGAAAGGAGGCGTCCGGCACGTATTATCAAACGATCTGCCATCCCCTATAGGCGATCTGACGCTTGCCTGCGACGGAGAGAATCTGGTTGGCCTGTGGATCGAGGGGCAAAAATATTACGGGGGAACGATCTCCAAAGCAATGGTGCCAAAAGATGATATCTCGGTATTCGCCGCTGCAAAAAGTGGCTGGATCAATATTTCTCCGGGAAAAAGCCATCCATTTCGGAATTGCCGTTGGCGCCCATCGGCAGTGAATTTCGCCAGAGCGTGTGGAGTATTTTACGCAAAATCCCTTACGGCGAGGTGCTCACCTATGGTGATATCGCAAAACGGCTGGCCGCACAGCTGGGAAGGGAACGGATGTCCAGCCAAGCGGTAGGTGGAGCGGTCGGCCATAATCCCATTTCTATCATCATTCCCTGCCATCGGGTTGTAGGCGCTCACGGCAGCCTGACCGGATTCTCCGCCGGCATTCAAACAAAGATCAAACTGCTGCAAGCAGAGGGTGTAGATACCTCAAAATTTTTTATCCCACAAAAAGGGACAGCCCTATAAAGCCAGCGGAAACAAGTAGAGGAGAACAGCCTTTGCCTGCTTTTTTCTAACCCTGATCAACAGAGCGTGCGAACTGGCCGCATTAAAAATTCTTTGAAAAGGAACTACCAAATCGTATGACACAGAAGCATTTGACCGCCAAATATGCCTGCTATATGTCCAACGCCTCCATGTCGGCGGTAGCGACTTTGTCGCCGCTGCTGTTTATCACATTTCATCAGCTTTACGGGATCTCCTATACCCGGCTCGGCCTGTTGGTATTGGTGAATTTTTGCACACAGCTGTGCGTGGATTTACTCTTTTCATTTTATGCTCATAAATTCAATATTCAAAAAACAGTGCGCGCGATGCCGCTGCTCACCGTAATTGGCCTGATGGTTTACGCTATTTTTCCAGCTTTGGCGCCTGAGCGCGCCTATCTGTTCCTGGTGACTGGCACAATTATTTTTTCGGCCTCCGCAGGCTCGGAGAAGTGCTGATCAGCCCCGTGATCGCCGCACTGCGTCAAAAACCCGGAGCGTGATATGAGCCGAGCGCACTCTGTCTATGCCTGGGGCGTGGCTGTTGTGGTGCTGTTAAGCACGCTCTATCTTCAGATATTCGGGCGGGAAAACTGGTATATTCTGACGCTACTGTGGGTCAGCTTGCCGCTTACCGCCTTTGTGCTGTTTCTATGTTCTGAAATACCGCCTCTTGAAACGACAAAAAGCGGCGCGTCAAACAAGAGCCAATTCAAAAACCCGCTCCTGTTTTTGTGCGTGACCTGCATCTTTTTGGGCGGCGCCTCTGAAAACACCATGACGCAGTGGTGCTCCGGCTATCTGGAGGCCGCACTGGGAATTTCAAAAATATGGGGTGATGTTTTCGGCGTTGCCGTGTTTGCGGTGATGCTGGGGCTTGGAAGAACCCTTTACGCAAAATTTGGCAAGCATATCTCCCGCTTTATGCTGCTGGGATTTATGGGCTCCTTTCTTTGCTATCTCATTGCCGCGCTTTCGCAAAACGCCATTGTGGGCCTGATAGCCTGCGCGTTTACGGGATTTTGCGTATCCATGCTCTGGCCGGGTACTCTGATTTATACAGCCGAGGTGATCCCTCACACCAGCGTGGCAGTTTACGCCTTGTTGGCGGCGGGCGGAGACCTTGGAGCTCCATTGCGCCGCAGCTTGTGGGAAGCATTACAGACGCCGTTGCAAAAAGCCAAAGCTTTGCTGCCGTGAATTCCGCCTTATCGCCTGAGCAGATCGGCTTCAAAACCGGAATGCTGGCAGCCGCACTGTTCCCTCTAGCCGGCATGGTGGTTGTGGCTTCATGAAAAGAGCGGAAAAGAAACGGAAAGGGAAACGAGTAGTTTAAAGAAAAAACACAGCCCCGCTGCATGGGGCTGTGTTTTTAGGGGCTATTTTACTGGGCACTGAACTTTTGCTTCACAGAATTCACTTTATTCTGATCCGCCTGCTCGGTGGGATACCAACCCTTCGCCGCCATCTTGTCATAAAGGGTATCCTGCATGCACAAGGAATCGTTTAAAGCGGTGCTGAATGCCTGGTGCACATTGGACGTGGGGATTCAAGCGTCCCATGCATATACAGGTCGCAAACGCCTTTTTCCAAAAGGAGGATATCTTCCATCAAGTTTTTATCATCCATAATTATAAGCATTCCTTTCTTGCGCAAACCGCAAATTTGTGCGGCTTTGGCACATCCAAAAATTCAATGGGTAAAATGCGCTTTCGCATTGCGTTTTCCTTTGATAAGGTACAAAAGCCTTATCAAAGCAAGCCGTAAAAGCTCTGAAAAATCTGCTGATGCTTCTGCGCCATCTGCTGCACGCAGGATTTTAAATCTGCATCCTGGATCTGGTTTGCCGTTTCACTGCATTTGGTTTGAAAATACTTTTCATGCCCCAGTGCATCTTCCAAGTACAATAATTCTTTCGTCGTCATGAATCGCAATCCTCCTAATGATAATTTCAATTTTATTTTGCATGGAGGAGCATGAAATATGCATCTGAAAAGCAAAAATTATTTTGGACATCTCTTGCATCAGTGTACAGGGGTACACTGATTTCCATATTTTTATTAAAAAATCCTACTGCAACTTGTGTTGCAGTAGGATCATTCATTTACCATAAGCACAATGCACTTCTAGCCTCTTATCACCCGTTTCCCCAATGATCAATCAGCTCGCGCAGCTTGATCGGCTCTTTCGTGGTGATATTATCCGGCCCAAGCGCGGCAATGCGCGCCATGTCAGCCTTCCGGTCTACCGTCCAAAAGGATACGAGCATCCCCTGCTCACGCATCACACGCACCAGCGTTTCGCTCGCGGCATCATAATGGCAATTGATGCCGATTGCACCGCAGAGCCGGATCTGATCTGCCGCGCGCCGCCAATAAGCCTCGCTGTCTTTCTGCTTTACATCCGGTGATAAATTGAGATAATAGGGAATCTCCGGGCATTCCCGCGCTACCGTTTGGGCGTCGTCCACCCCAACGCCGGTAAAGAACAAGCGACCCAGAAGGCCTGCCTCCTTGCCCAGCCGCGCGATTTCCGGAAGATGATCCGTTTGCTTGAGATCCAGATTCACTTGAACCCCATCCTTCTGCGCAATGAGCGCAAAAGCGTCGGCCAGCCGGGGGCTTTTTCCATAATCCTGCACAGCGTCATGCGAGAGCACCGGCGTGCCGTCCGTTTGAAAGCGGACATCAAATTCCACAGCGTTTGCGCCGCTTTCTAGCGCCGCGCGCAGAGAGTCGAGCGAATTCGCTTTCGTCCCCAAGCATCCGGTGTGGGCGGTAATCAAAAAACTATCCGGCAGGGAAAGCGGCTTTTCCATCCATTTTTCCACCTGCGCATGCCTATAAAACACCAAGGTCAGCGCGCCGATACAAACGGCGGCCGCAGTCAACACCGCAGCGCCGTAATCACTCTGTATTTCATCCGATATCATCCCTTTCGGATTCTGAAGGTTATGCTTTGGAAACGATCTCCTGCATCTGCTCCATTTTGCGCTCCATATCCGCCACCAGGGCAAATTGTGTGTGGCAGCGGTCGAGATTATGCTCCGAATAGGCGGTTTTAAAATATGTATCACCGTTTAAGTAATCCGTTAGGAAGCGGATACCGCACTCAAAGGTCATCAGCTTGGCAGAAAACGCAAGATAATCCCGCTCCGCCTGGGTCAAACTTTCGCCCGCCGCTGAAAGATACCCCTTGACATATTGCTCAAAAAGGTTCAAATCCAGCGAAACGAGGGATAAATCCTTCTCATCCTCCGCCGCTGTATTGGCGCCGAAGCGGATGCTATCCCCAAAATCGTAGAGGGAAAGGCCCGGCATCACCGTATCGAGGTCAATCACGCAGATGCCCTGCTTCGTATCATTATCGAACATAACGTTGTTTAGCTTCGTATCATTGTGCGTCACACGCAGCGGCAATTCGCCGGCAGCGACCAAATCCAGAAGCACGCGGCAATCCGCCTCACGGGCCTTGGCAAACGCAATCTCCTCCTGCACGAGCTTTGCACGGCCTGCCTCATCGGCCTCAATCGCCGCAAGTAAATCTTGAAAGCGGGAAATCGTATTGTGAAAATTCGGGATCGTTTCATGAAGGCTCTCGCTCGGATAATCCGCCAGCATCCGCTGGAAGGTGCCGAAGGCCTTTGCCGCGTTGTAGAAAACAACCGGATCCGTGATGCTTTGGCAGGTGTAAGCGCTGGAAATGAAATTATAAACGCGCCAACAATGGCCCTGCCCATCCTTATAATAAGGCTTGCCGTCCGCCGTATGGTAAACGGTGAGCGTTTCCCGTGCCGGGTCGCCGCCGGCCTGCTCTATCTGCCGGCGCAGATAGGAGGTGACGCCCACAATATTCTCCATGAGTTCATCCGGATTGCGAAAAACATGGGTGTTGATCTGCTGTAGCAAGAAATCCTTGCAGCAGCTGTTTTCCTGAAAATGGAGGACATACGTATTGTTGATATGACCGTTGTTGATCCTGTCATAACCGGTATAGTCGCCGCTCAGATCAAACTGACGCTTGATCTCCTCAACCTGGAAGGGAAGCTCGCTCATGTGTCACACACAGCCTTTCTCTACAAATAATATTCTCTCTTTTATCAAAGGTTCAATCGATTTTGTCTGCCAGCTCTATCCGCCCGAAACACTGTGGGTTATGAAAGCCGAGCTCCGCACTCCCCACTGGGAAATATGCGCCAAAATGAGGATGCGCCGTTTCATCGCCGCATTTATAAAAATTGCCTGCCATCGCAGCTGGCGCAATGGAAAAGGGCTGATGATAAAGCGATTCCACCAACTCGCAGGGCACGAACAGCAGCACGCCCCAAGCGTCCCCCTGCGGGGACGGCAACGTAAACGGCGTAACGCTGGGCGACTGCTCCGTCAACCGGGACAGACGCTCACGCCCTTCCCGTTCCGAGCCAAACTCCGTTAAAAAAACGCCATTGGGATTCATCTCAAAATTTATATAAGAATTCTGCTGGGCCGGAAATGGATTCAAAAAACACTCCAGGCAGCTATCTTGATAGACCGGATCATCCGCTTTGCAGCAACAGCCCGGATTGGCGACTCAAACGACCACATACGCACAAAAATTCCCTCCCCCCGCACGGCGCAGAGCTGCGCAAATGAGGCGGGGCGATAAGGAGATTCTTTTTCCCAATGGAAGCTTTCCAAACGGGCAATCGGAACCCGCGCCCAATCGGGCTGTCCGCTAAAAATTGGGCCGGTATAGGATTGTGCCATATTGACGCCCTCCTTCTGGTAACCAAATTATTATAGCAATTTCGGCCGTTTTGTCAAGTTTGCAGGCGATTCGAGGCGAATCGTCACAACCAAACAGGCGATTAAAACACGTTTATAGAAAATTATCCCATAATAATAAATGAATTTGCAAAAACACTCTATTCTATGTTTCACAAACCAAAAAGCTCCATAAACATCACAAGATTTGTTGGGATGTTTATGGAGGCTAGCAAAACGGGATGGACCAGTGGCTGTTAACCAATCAAAATGTTTTTTCTGCTTTGGGAGCTCAGGCAAATCCGGCTATTCTTTTTCTCCCACCTGCTCCGGCTCTCCGCCCGGGCCGTCGCGCCGTGGGCGTTTATCCGTCCTGCTTTTCTGATGGGCTGTGACCCATTGGTTATCTCCCGCTGTTTTTTCAGGTTTCTTTTTTCCTTGTTCAAAAGCGTTCATTCTAAAAATCTCCTTTTGCAAATTTTACAGGTCGCGGGCCATGAGAATGCGTCGCCCGTTGGATTCCCTTTTAGAATGCACCGTTTTCTCCAGAAATATTATTCTATACCGTTGTAAGTATCGTCTTTTCTTGATACAATTTAATCATCGAAGTTCGGAACGTTTTGTCATTTTTTAACTGCTTTTCAGCAGATCTTATGGAGGTGTTGCGTGATGATAAAACGAACGGTTGGAAAACGAATTTTCAGCATCTTGCTTGCCGCCCTTTTGGCATTGACAGCGGTGCTGCCCGCATCCAGCGCGGCGATTGACAAAATGGCGGACGTCCATTATCCGTACGTTTTCGTTCATGGTATGGGCGGATGGGGAGCTGATGAGGGGATCAACGACCTGATCCCCTATTGGGGCGCAACGACCGGCGCTCTAATGCCTAAGCTGCGTGAAAATGGCTATGAATGCTACGATGCTTCCGTAGGCCCGATTTCCAGCTGTTGGGATCGCGCCTGTGAGTTATATGCCCAAATGGTAGGCGATACCGTAGATTACGGCGAAGCGCACGCCAAAGCGCACAATCATGCCCGCTATGGCCGCACTTATACAACCCCCCTCTTCGATGGCTGGGGCAAGTCTGAAAAAAACGGCGTAATCAAAAAGGTGAATCTCGTCGGGCACAGCTTCGGCGGAAACACAATCCGCCTACTAACAGAGCTGCTTGCAAACGGCGATGAAACAGAACGGCAAACTACGCCTGCTGAGGAGCTATCCCCGCTTTTCACGGGGGGCAAGGCCAACTGGTGCATTCCGTCACCACCCTCTGCACGCCCCACAATGGCTCGACGCTGCGCTACATTGCCGATGAATTTAAGCTGACCGATCTGGTCAAAGCAGTGGGCTACGCTTATGCAGGCGTGATGGGTCGCTCCCTGCTCAATGGATTCGTCGATTTCCATCTGGAACAATTTGGCCTGACGGCGATCCCCGGAGAATCGGCGCAGGAGCATCTCATCCGGGCGCTCAAGCTCGTATTTGAGCAAACAGACGACAGCGTGGTCATGGACCTGTCGCCTGACGGCGCGGCCCTGCTCAATAATCAAATTGGGATGGAGGAGAATATCTACTATTTCTCCTACTCTTATCTCACAACACACAAATCCGCACTCACTGGCCACCAGGTTGCAAATGCCAACACACTGCTGGTATTGATCCCATTTGCAAATCTAATCGGCAGGTATTCGGACAACACGGATACCGATTACCCGATTGATGAAAGCTGGCTGCCAAACGACGGCCTCGTTAGTGTGGTATCCGCACAAAAGCCTTCAGATGATCCAGGTGTGGATTATGATGCATCTCATATTGTACAGGGGAGTTGGAATGTGATGCCTACTCTGCCTGGAGACCACGGGACAGTAATCGGCCTCAATGCAGATAGCGGTAAAACGCTGCAATTCTATCTCGATATGATGCAGATGATCGAGTCACTCCCCAAAACGGCGCGATAATTTTGCAGGCATATGAAGCGGATGCCGAAGGGTTTCTAAAACGTGTGAAACAAGGCGCCTTACCCTTCAGCGATGGGTTGACAATGTGTTGGCAGCCGCAAAAAATTTAAGTGTTTTTCACGTGATATTATGCGAATTAGCAATAATAAAATTGTAAAAGAAAAAGCCCTGAAACGACGTATCTACGTCATTTCAGGGCTATTTTCGTGGTGATCCATCGGAGATTCGAACTCCGGACACCTTGATTAAAAGCAGTGATTTGTTGAAAAACAGTCCGGCTTGAATCTTAGCAAGCGCCGCCATCTGGGTACGACGATAGCGCAGGGAGCAGCGACCGCTTGGAGAAGGAGTGACGACGGATCCGTGAAGCGTGATCCGGAGGAAGGACGCACGCCGATCGGGAGCGCCCGACCGGCGCGGTTCACAGGCGGCGACGGGCCGCCGTTGTGAAATCGTCGCCCACGATGGCAAGCGAGCTTAGATTCATAACGTGCCGGACGGATAAAAGGTAAGCGCGGGAATGTCCCGCGCTTTTTTGTTGAAAGAGGGCCGCAATGGATGGTCTGGGGCTGGGCCTTGCTCCGCTAATGGGGATGCAGGTGTTTTCCGCCCAGATCGGCAATATGATCTTTTCGCCCGGCAGGAGCCAGCCTTTCGTAGCATATGGAGACGGGCGAAAAGCACCGATCTATGATGAATGTTTGCAAGGTAGTTTCCAGCGCTCGACCTGTTCTAATTGCGTTTTAGATGGTGCGTTTGCACCATCTTTTTATTTTCCGGGCAAAGTGGGGGGGAAATAAAAAATGAATGTTGCTAGAATTAAGCTAAGGTTAATACCTTCCTGCAAGGTAGTCTAACGAAACTCCGTATAAATCCGCGATTTTGACTAGGGTTTTTAAGTCCGGTTCATTTCTTCCGCTTTCATATCCGGCATATGCCGTTCTTGATATATGAAGTTTTTCGGCTACTTCTGCTTGTGTTTTATTTCCGCGCGTCGTTCTTAGCTGGTATATTTTTTCCGCTAACTCTGTTTTTTCATTCGTTTCTTGCGGGTCTGCTAAGCGTGCTATTTTTTTGGGGAGATGATAGTAGCGCAAAAACTCGGTTAAAACGTCTTTTGTAATTAAATGGGTTCCATTTTCCATTTGCTGATATTCATCTATTGGGATTGATAATACATCTGCTACTTCCTCGGGGCTTTGGTTGTTGAGTTCGAATGTTCTTGTATGTTTGAAGAAGTCTGGTAACGTGTAATCTCCTGAAAAATATTTTCTTGGTACTTTGAAGGAAATTGTTTTATTTCCGTAATGTATGGTCGTATCGTACAGCATGCATAACACCTCAAAAGCTATTATACAACGCATTTTGTTCACGATAAACCGGGCATCTTAAAATTACATAAATCTCGGAAAAACAGTTGACAAGCCTCGGTATTTGTGAGATACTTATTTGTGTTAAAAATCGTAAAATTAAGAAAATGGAGGTTAGAAAAGATGAGTATTTTAACAGAAAGGGAGCTATGTGAGGTTCTGAGCGTAACCCGGCAAACTCTAGTTTCTCTTCGTAAACGTGGAATGCCCTATTTCTTGTTGGGTACAAAACTAGTCCGCTATGATCTGCAAGAGGTCTTAGATTGGTTAAAAGAGAATGGGAGAGGATGTGATGCCAGTTGAATGAAGGCATAAAAAAATAGCCTGCTCTCCGTGGAAAGAAATCAGGCTATTAAACACCCGCAAAAGGGAATGCCCCTGTTGCGTTCGCACCAAGTATACCGCGATTGGGGCATTCCTGCAAGAAGAAAATGAAGGAGTGTCAACCAATGAAAGACAAGATTGAAATGACAGCCAGCCAAAGAAAAGAAGTAAAGGAACTTGTGAAGGGTTCGTGCGCAAATTATGACCGATCAACGGGAGATTGCCTGTTGATGGATGCGGCCTGTTATCAGGCTTGTAATTTCACAGGGTTATGTTGCTATTTCAAAGAAGCTGTTCTTCCAGCGAACAGGCTTCTTTATGCCCAGCTTGTCAAACTGGATTCCATAAAATCCTGTTCCGTGTGTGGCAAGTCTTTTGTTCCGGCTTCCAACCGTTCAAAATATTGCACTGCATGCGCTCGCGTGGAACGCCTAAAGCAGAAAGCCGCAAATGAACGTAAGCGCCGGGCTTCTCGCGTGGACATTTCGGCTTAAAAAATCCTTGTACCTACGTTGTTTCCAACCATCAAAATGGCCTTGGTAATGTAATTACCCTCATGTACCCAAAAACAGGGTTCTAAATGTACACAGTATTTCAAAAAAACAAGGAGATTGATATATATGTTTGAAGAGAAACTTAGCCGTAAATTTATTGTTCGGAAATATCCTGAGGACTATGCTTTGATTGAGGGTTTTGTTTTCATGCTTTTGGATACTTTTGCTGTTATTAATCGTGATGAATCCTTGTCGTTCCACTTAAATTCTATTATCGAACATATTGAAGAACTATTCCCATCCTCTGAATGTGACTGTTCGTGTGATGCTGTTATGGTCTGCTATGGCAGGAATGTTGTGGACTGATGGGGCAACGCGGCGGGGGCCCGCTTCGGCGGCGCGCATTGCGCG